>MDSY01048548.1_pt1 | contig 18667 bp, 9 predicted proteins | sample 811131 | NCBI WGS metagenome assembly MDSY01 (sample SAMN05326643, study PRJNA326480) | marine metagenome | isolation source: seawater | place: Atlantic Ocean: South West | collected 2010
AGCCCACCACCGAGTCGGAGATTGAGGTGCTCGAGCGTCTTCAGAAGGAGAAGCCTGACGTGCCTATGGCAGAACTCGTCAAGGAGGCTGACGCAATCGTCGCCGCTGAGGTTGAAGTGGTGCACCATGAGGAGCGGCCCACCACCGAGTCGGAGATTGAGGTGCTCGAGCGCCTTCAGAAGGAGAAGCCTGACGTGCCTATGGCAGAACTCGTCGAGGAGGCTGACGCAATCGTCGCCGCTGAGGTTGAAGCCTTCATTGCGCCTGGCCCCGCCCCCGCCCCCGCGAATGCCCCTGCTGAAGCAGTGATTGAAGCGTTACATCGTGAGGAAACCCTCAGGGCTGTGCTTGACCACCTCACCCACGAGCTCGATGACGCGCATACGGAGACGACGCGCGCGATGGCAATGGCCCCTGGATACGCCCCCGCATACGCACCCGCACCCGGGCCTTCTTCCGGCGCGTACGCCCCCGCGCCCGGGCCGACTTCAGGCGCGTATGCCCCAGCCCCCGGACCGTCCGGTCCCCGCGCAGCTTCGCTCGGCTCAACGCACAAAGCCTCCAAAAAGTATCACGACGAGCCCGACTCTTCCGCCGAAATCTGGACCACCGTGCAGGTCCCCCTGCTCAACGGCAAGGACCCGCACGCGTACGCGCTTGAACTGTCAGAATCGCTTGAGAACGCGGTGAAGCACGTGAATGAGAAGACGACGAAAGGATCGAGACTGGTTTCGGGAAAAAAAACCGAAGAAACCGAAACTTCTTCCGTTCGTTACGTCGGTGCGTCGTACGTCGTCGTGGCGAGCGTCACGGTCCCCGGGTTCCCGGTCAAGGTGGACGGTCCTGTGTCACATTTAGGCCTCGGGGCTGAGCTCCACAACACCGGCATCACCTCCATGGATCAGGTGTGTGCCGCGATCGCGGTCGACCTGGGGGTTCCTAAATCAGAAGCCTCGTGCAGGTTCAACGGCACGGCGGCGCTCGGGGGTAATGACGCGAGTCACTTTTCCTCGGGTGTCACGTATCACCCGTCCGCGTCCCTGGGATCATCGCACAAGAAGTCGCACAAGAAGTCGAAGTATCACGAAGACGAATTCGAAGTCTTAATCCCGCACTTCAACCTTGGGCAACAGATTCTGCTTCTCGCGGATGTCGGAGGGGACTTGGCCAAGGCGCGCGCTGCGGCTGAGAAAGCGCGGCCTGGACCCAGTTCGTTTCAAACCGTCAAGGCTTTGATCGGCACGCCCGTGATTTCGTCCGCCGCCGAAACGGAAAAGGCATCCGTACCCTCTTTGGGTGTTTTTGTCCCCACGGCTTCGTACGCCCGGGTCGATGCGTTCTTTGCGTACATCGTGCCCGTTGCTGACGCTGCTGCGCTTCTCACCACGACACACGCGCTGAGCACGACGCAGGTTGACGACGAGGTTAGTAAGGTCGCCATAGCGCGGGCGGTGGTCAGGGCGGCGGACACGGAGCCCTCGCCGTCCGACATCGCGGCGTTAGATCCAGCGCCTGTTGTGTTACCGTCAGGACTAGAAGAGAGCAAAGTTGTCGTCCCGAAGTATCTGCAGAAAAAATCTGATGATCTGGATGCGTCCATCTTCATGCAGGACACCCCTCTTTTCGAGAGGGACGTGCCGGGCAAGAAGGGCAAGCAAGGTAAGCTTGGGGGTATCAACAAGTTTGACGAGACCAAAGTCGAGCAGATGACCAACGCGGCGCAGGTGGCGCTGCGGCAAGCCAAGGCGCGAACGGCGAAGGCACAGCTGTTGAAGTTGCACCGGGAGTCACCCAGGTTGGCGGACTTAGGCGAGGGAATGGGTGTCAAGGGGGGACATAGTTTTGAGATGGGTAGTGGGTTTGCGGTGTTCGCGCTCGCCGCGACGGCGCTCGTCGCGGCGGCGCTTTCGAAACAGAAACACGTCGCCGCGCCGGAGGAGCGCATTCCTTTAGTGCCCAAAAACGCGGACGGTGAAGTAGCCGTGGCCGTGTAGAGGAAAAGCATGTAATTCGATATTGAAATATGATAGTTTAAGTATAACCTTGAGTTGTGTGACCGTTCCCTCTTCATCTAGGCTAGGTGCCTTCAGCAAAAACGACGAGCAATTTGGCCAGCTTTTGGTCCGATTGCCAATAAAAATGACCGCGTCTTTTTTATTTGCGAACGTTACCCCTTTAGCATCACAACCCCGGGCCCCTCGGACGCGTCGACGCGCCGCCTCGTGCGTGCGCGCGCGCTTTTCCGGAGGGACCATGAGCGCCGTGCTCGCGGCGCGCGAGCGCGAGCGCCTGCGTCAGATGGAACTCGAGGCGCAGCGCTCGAAGGAGCAGGTTGCGATGCTTGAGGTGAGCCTCGCGACCGCGCGTGCTGAGCTGGAAAAGTCCGCGGTCTCCGCCCGATGGAAGGTGAACGCGGCGAACGAGCGCGCGCGTTTAGCTGAAACACGCGCGGCAGCGTTGGAGGAGGCGATGGCCACCACTGTTCCCCAAAGGCCGCGATACGCCCTGGCGGACACCGAGGAGCCCCCGTCACCGCACGGCGCGTTGGCGTCAAAGGGGACGAGTTTATCATCCCCCCTGAACTCGCCGCGGGGCAGCAAACGCAGGGGAGACTCCGCCGCTGACCTTGTGGCGAAGCTAGAAAATGAAACCGAGGAGGAACGAGACTCCAGCGGTACGTCGACCGCCCCGAGACACGGCGCCGCGGCTGAATTCGCGGAGCTCGTGACGTGGCGCCGACGAGTTAAAACCGCGCGTTTCTTTTTCGGCGGTTTATACGTCCAGTTGTGTGTCAAGAGTTTTCGGACGATGCCGCTTCCGTTTTGGACGGTCGGGTGCTACGGGTTCATATTCGCATTGGCGGGGAGTCTAGTGTGGAGAGTGGTGCGCGGGTTAAGGGTGGTGATGGGGCAGGGCAAGGGTGTAGGGGTAACCTCTGAGTTGAACGCAGAGTTGAGCTCAACAGATTCAGTTGAACTGGAAAAAAGACAGAGAAGAGAACACGACGCTCGCCGGTTCGCGGCCAAGTTCGGCGGGTGGGTAGCCGCTTCGGCTGCGCAAAGGGCCCCGCTATTAGCCGAGCTTGTGATTCAAATGGAACGCACGTTCTGCTGGGAAGAACCCAGGAAGACGTTGAAGGTTTGCGCGGTGTCCTGGTTGGTATCAATCGTCGCGCGCGTGTGGCCGTTTCAAAGCGAGCAGACTTTACTAATTGCGTGGATTGGAACGTTTTTACTCCCCCCGGTGTTAGTCCTCTTCGGGCCGGCTATGAATAACGTAGTACAGGGCTCCGTGGATGACCTGTCGATCCGGTTTTCATATTTACTACATGATAAGAAAGTACAGCTGTGCGTGCTTTGCGTGTTGTGGAGCGCCACCGGCGTGGCGGGGCGCACGCTTTTGGGGTTGGCGGTGGCCACGGCGTTTTTGACCGGCGGGAATGTACGAGGGAACGGGTCAGGCGATGCGCATGGACATGACACGCAACACGTCAACGCCGGTGTGGTCATAACCGAGCTTCCAAACGGAAGCCCGGAGAGTATGTCTCACAAGAGCTCTCCGACTTCGCCCCTCTCGTCACCCGAGCGGTTGAGAAAACGTTTACCTGCAATTGAAACGAGGCCAAGTAACTCAAGAATTAACTCATCGCGCCCTTCTCGAGCCGCCCAAGCCCTAGGATCCTTCCACGTGGTGAAGAAAACCACGGTGGTGACGACGAGTACAGAGCAATTAGTTCGGAATGAGAGACTAAATGCTCTACAGAAAACGCAAGTGCCGGCTCACCAAAAACCTTCGTCGCCCACGTCAAGCGAAGATTCGCCGTCGCCGCCGAGGCGACCAGTCGCGTCGGCGGCGTCGAAACGATCCACCGACCGGTACATGTCCGGCACGATCTCCAGTACAGGGGTCTCCGCGGCCCGAGCGCGGATGATCGCGGAACGCACGCGGAGGATACTGGATGATGAATATAACTGAATAGAACCCGTTGTATATCCCATAGGTTGATAGAGAAACTTTCCAGTTGCGAAGAGCCGAAATAAACACGCTCACAAGCCAATTTGACCTGCCCCTGGCAAACAGTCTCACGAAAATGACCCTGCCGCCGCTTTTTTTTCTCAACGAGAATCCCCACTTCCGCAGAGGGATGTCACAACAACCCGCGCGTGTACTTCTACGTACTCGTCGCGTTCGTGTCAGTCTCCCTCAGCGGTCTACCCTCGGAGATTCGGAAGAGCGCCACTCAGTCGCGATGGGCAAGGACAAGAAAGAGAAGAAGGACAAGACGCCGTCCAAAACCAAGGAGGACAGCGACGGCGGTGACGGCGAGCTAAGACCCGTGTGCGCCATCGCCAAGCCCCTCGCGGACGTCGGGTTCCACAAGAAGATCCTCAAGGTGGTCAAGAAAGGTACGTAGTGATTTAGATCATGACGAGTCAATCGACCCTGTAGACGAGGCGTTCTTCCAACCAACTCCCATTCGATGCGCGTCGCCGATTCCCGACACAAATCCCTCATCGCCCTCTCCTGACCACCCCATCCCACCCAACCCGCAGCTTCCAAACACAAGCAAGTAAAGCGCGGCGTGAAGGAGGTCGTCAAGGCGCTACGCAAGGACATCAAAGGGTACGTGTTAAGGACCTCATCGCCACTCGCGGTTACCCTAATTCCCCCGCCGCCCGCCGCCCCATTTCGCGATTTCCCACCCGCCGACGGTTGACTCAGGGCTGACAAATTTCTTCAATTCACCCTCCCCGCCCCCAACAGCCTGTGCGTCATCGCCGGCGACATCTCCCCCATCGACGTCATCACGCACATCCCCATTCTATGCGAGGAGATGGGCGTGCCTTATATTTATGTTCACTCCAAGGAGGAACTTGGGGCGGCCGGGCAAACCAAGCGCCCGACAAGCTGCATGTTGGTGCTCCCCGAAACGCAGAAAGGCGGCGAGAAGATGAGCTCCGACGACGCGAGCGAGTTCAAGGACATGTACGGCAAGGTTGTGAGCAAAATCAAGAGCCTGGATTAGGTAGGTGAAGGTGAAGGTGATGATTTGCTGGTGGCACTCAAGAAGAGACTCGTACTGTATGTATCATAAACTCGACATCATACTCGCTTGTGATTAATAAATAATTTGATAAATAAATCACATGATAAACCGCGGTCCTCTCCCTACGCATCCGCGACCTCGTCCGCCTCTGGCCCCCAAAACAGGCCGCGCCAACCCCGCTGAGTCTGAATCAGAAGATGAACCGCCACGCTTTCGTTTCGAGTGCGCCTCTTTCGGTTTCGTATCGTCACTCTCCGATGACTCGTCCAAAAGCGCGTCAACTTCGTCGTCGCTTTCTTTTCGCCGCCGAATATTTCGCTGCCTTTGTTTCAACCTTTGCGTCTCTACTCTGGCTCGATGTTCCTGCTGTTGCCGTACGATGTCCGCCCCGAAATCGGACGCGTCAGTTTTCTCCTGTTCTTTCCGCGCCTTGTTCGTTAACGTGGGATCCAAGCGACACTTTTCTGTAAACACGCGATCTGCAAACTTCCGCAGTGCTTCGCCTTTTTTAACCGGATCCCGCAAGGTTCGAATCGCATCGTTCAGCTTGTCAAACGCGTCCTTAGCCTCAGGGGATGGGTTCTTATCCGGGTGGACGGCTAGTGACCGCTTGCGGAACGCTTTTGAGATTTCGGAATCAGTCACGGTCCACACCGGTCGGCCCGCGTCGTCGCACCCGGGCGCGGGTAACAGCAACGCGGAGAAAATGTCGCCGCCCGCGATGTGCTTCAGGATCGTGGAAGCGACTGATTGGTCCTTGGAATCTGCAGCAGAAGAGGCACCGTCCACCGGTCGAGAGGGACCTGCCGGTGCGGCCCTCGCCGCCGCCTCCATCAGCATGCGGTCAACACGCTCCATCGTGACCGGGAAGTGCGTGAGGATTGATGGATGGAAGTGCTTTTAAATGGTGTGAGTGACAAAAAGAAACTACGTGTCATAGCAGAATCATCAATCTACAACCCTAATTACCCTAAAATGCTTTCCTGTACGTGCTCCCCAGCGCGCGCATGTGCTGCACGGTCCTGGTGACTGGAACTTTCCGGTTCGTGGACCCGAGCAGCCCCTTTTTCGCGGCGAAAAACGCGCCGCTCTCCGGGTCGCGATTCAGCGCTCTCTGTAATTCCAGCTGGTCAAATTTCTCGCCGTAATCCAAATCGTCATCCTCCGCTTCTTTCAAGACTAACAAATCAAGCCCACCTCCTTTTTCGTACCACTCCGTAAACTCAGTCACAAGAGTCTGTTTAGTCGTTTGAGCGGTTTGCGTGAGACGCGGTAGGGAGGATTTTAAGGATTTTAACTCCTCGTAGGCTGTTCGATACTGAGCTTTTGCTTTCTTCAAGGCGACCAAGTTTTCATATGTAGCGGGGTCCATTACCTCTAATTGATCACCTCCAGTTCCTGATTTGATCGTTCCAGACTTGATCGTTGCTCCAGCCTTCGCTTTGGCCTCATCAGCCGCCACCCCCAAGGTGTCGATTTCAATCTTCAGCGTGTTTATGGTGTCCACCTTTTGCTTCATTGCGAGTTTTGCATTGCGCAATGCCAAAGCCGCCGCCGACGCTTCAGCAGCCCTCTCAGGACTTACTGTCTTTTTGTACTCGGCGAACGCCAGTTGCCGCTGTTCCGATTCAACCTTCTGGGATTCGACTTTACGGGCCGTCGCCGCGGCTCTTAACATGGCGACATCGGCATTGGCCCTTGTGGGGGACTCGGGGGGGGGGACGGAATCGGAAGGCGCGACGCCAGCAGCAAACCCGGACGCGGCGGCTTCGTCTTCATCGCCAACCTCCGCGTTTTCTTCTTCACCTCCTTCGCCTGCTTCACCGGTGTCCCCTTCGCCCTCCGCAGCTTCTCCATCCACGCCTTCCCCTTCGCCTTCCATTCCCTCCCCTGCTCCCTTTACGATCTTCTCCGCCTCCTGCATCGTTTTTTCTTTCGCCTCTTGCACTAGCCTATCAGTCTCTGATTTAACCTCCACCCAAGCTTTCTTGAACAGCCGAAAGGTCTCGCGAACTTGTCGCAGCGACTCCGCTGGAATGTCGTTGGGATCCGCGTTGTCGGTTTCCAGAAAGGTCACAACCAAATCTTCCAGTTCTCTTCGCTCCACCTCTCCCATCTCGCCGTAGTTCACAGGCGCCCGGTTTGCGAACGTATCTCGAGCGGCGAGTTCTCTTTTAAGCTCTTCGCACTTGCGCTCGTACTTAGCGGCTAACACCCGCGGGTCTCGGCTTTCATTCACGACCGCTTTCGTGGTGAGCGTCATGACCCGCGACGCGAACCGACACGTGCTGACTGTTTCCTCCGCGTGTACCGCGTCAGGCCAGGTACACGCGATCATCGTGGTTTTACAGTTCCCTCCGAGGGCGTCTCTTAGCACAGACGTCAGCTTACTTTGCCTGAACGGAATACTTTTATCCCCTCTACTCAATCCATTGACGATTTGTTCAAGAAACGTTAACGATTTGTTAATGAACGTCGCCTCCTTCAACTGCTCGCCGGTGACGTTTGTCTTTTTTACTCTTTCCGAGCCCGCTAGATCCACCAGGTTTAGCTTCGAAACGATGGTCCTATCCTGGCCGTCGCCGAGCTCACGTGACTCTAGGTACACGGTGAACACGACGTGTGAGCGCGAACTCGTTTTGTTCAGCACGTGGTCGCTCACCGCTCTGTTCCGCTCCCCCGCGAAAAAGAAACCGAGCGCCTCGGCTTCGTTTGCGCACACCTTCTTGGTCAAGTGCTTCACGTTCACCGAGTTTTCGTGCACGGGGTCGTCAACGACCACGAGCTCGGAGTCCACCGCGACTTCGTCGGCGAGCAAATCGAACATGCGCTCGTTGTAGATTTCCAGGTAGCTGACGGAGATTTGCATCTCCTTGCCGACTCGCAAATCTACTTCCCTGAATAGATGATGCACCGCTCTTGGAATAACCCCCCGCTGTTTAAAGTCTGACCCAGTATCGCCGCTCATCGTGAACGTCTTGCCCGCGCCGGTCTGGCCGTACGCGAACACTGTCCCGTTGTACCCGCCTAAAACGCTCTCGCAAACCTCCGCGGCGCAGTGCGTGAACACGCTCTCCTGGCTCGCATCGTGCAAAATCGTGTCAAACTCAAACTGTATCGCATCTGCGCTGTTGTTGGGGCCCTTAATCGCACCGCGCTCGGGGCGCTGTAGGGGGACGGAAACCGTGCGGTTGTCCTCGCTGACGCTAAGGGACAGAAAAGTCAAAAGGGTGGGGGATAGGGTGGGGGATGTAAGTCAGAGCTCTCCGCGAGAATCTGGGGGAAGGAGGACGAATGATGTTTCTCCGCGAATCAGGCGCGGCGAGGACACGCACCGGAAGGTTTCCTCAGCGCCAGCCGTGGGCCGGGCGCGTAGATACACTTTCACGGCGCTCGACATCGCGGTTCCGGAGGGGGTACCACAGCGGGCGCGCTGACCGTGTGGGGCGAGGGGGGGCGAGGCGCTTCAATACAGGCCCGATTTGGGTCAACGTATTTTGACGATGATTTTGGCGAAATAAAAATCGGGGGTACGAAACGAGCCGTCCAAGAGAAACGCTTGACGACACTAGTGCGTGGTCACATCCCGCGACGCGACCGGTCCGCGTCGCAATGCCTTCGTTCGACCAGCAGGTCTCGTCCTGCATGCGCAGCGGGCTGAGCGCTCGGGCAAAGCCAAATGTCTCGGTCTCCGCGGCGCGCGATGCTGTTTCGGTGAAAACCACGACACGAGTGCCTACCTGCGAGGCTGAGAAATTCTTCCACAAACGCTGGGCGAGTTCAGAAGGTAGGTCACCTTTGAGTGATGAGACCAACGGGAACAGCCCTGCCGTGGTGGTATCCTCCAAAGTTGATCTCCAAAGCGTCACGACCAGCCCCGCTACGCGTTTAAAGCAAGTCCTGGAACGAGCAGCAGCGGATGTCCGAGACACGGATGCGAGATTGGATGTCGTAACCCGAGAAAATGATTTGTTGCGACAGTCTCTCGCGGCGTCAAATGAGCGCGTGGAAAGTTTGCGACGCACAGACGAAGCGTCGAGTACGAGTAGCTCGGAAATCGTAACCACACTGGAAGCGCAGGTCACGAAGTTACGAAACGAACTGAGTGAGACCCAGAAAAACGCGAGTAGCGCTACGTCGGCTATCAACGAAACAAAAAAAAACGCCCAAGCCGACGAGAAAAAGCATGCAGACGAAATCGCGCAGTTGGTGAACCGCGTTAATGTTTTGGCCTCAACTCTGGAGAAGTCACAAGGTAAAAGCAAAGCACTTCTCAGTGAGAACACGACGTTGCGTTCGTGTATCACGTCGCACGAAGAATACACAACGAATTTACGAAAGAAATGTGAAATCCGAAACCAAGCGTCGAACGTGATGAAAAACGCCCTCGGCGACGCGCGCCTTGAACTCGCCGTGACAAACGCAAAACTGGACGAACTTGTGCAGGACGCGGCGAGAGTTGCATCAGTGGCCAGTGGAAGACACGTTGTTGAAGAAGATCCGAATGCGGAAATGGATGTGCTGCGCTGGGCGGCGGCGGACGCGAAAGACGCCGCATCAAAGCTCGAGGCGTCAAACGCCGCGCGCGACGCCGCGGTAGAGGAGATCGAGGCGCTTAACCTCGCGCTCAAGGAGACGAAGAACATTAACGAGACGCAAGCAGTGCGTATTCTAGAACTTGAGGCGACACACGCGAAGTCCACGGCACGAATCACAGGGAGCGGTGAAGAAACGGGTAAGGTTGGCACGCTTCGTTCGGAGCTTGAATCCGTGCGCACCGCGCTCGCGGCGGCGGAGGAAGAGTCTTCGCTCGCTGTTTCCTGGGCGAGGAACGCGGCGAAAGACGAGGCGGAGGAGGTATGGGCGGCGAAGAGAGTGGCGCTGGAAAAGGCGCTCGAAACCGAACGTTTAGGAAGAGCTGCGGACAGAAAAGCGCTGGAAGCGGCAGAGGCAAAACAAAAAGAAGCAGCTGCGGCATCCGAAGCCGAAGATAAAAAAGCAAAGTCTGAGAGCCTCGATGGCGACGTGCACACGCAACTGACGCTCGCTGTGGCGGATTCGAAGGCGCACGCTGCCGCAGCTGCATCCGCGGTCGCGGATGTCAACCTGCTTCGAGCCACGCTCACCGAGGAACGCGCGTTAGCGCACACCAACGTGACGGCGCTTAAAGAGGCTCAAGCCCGCCTTCGCGCCGCCGCCGCGACAGAAACGTCGTTGATAAAGCAGGTCCGGAACATCGAAACGCGCGGGCAACACGCGTTAGCAGAAGTGGCACAACGTGTCGCCGAAGCAGATCAAAGAGCGGTCAAGAACTTGAGTCGCTGGGAAGCCAGAGCGGAAGCCGCGGACAAAACCAACGCGCAACTCGCCAGAGAGTTGTGGCTCACGCGCCAAAAAGCGGAGATCGATTTGAGGGAGCTCGAGTTGAAGCTGGAGGAGGCGCGGCGGAAGGCGTCGACCGCGGCTAAGAGCGATGCACTAAGAAGGCATGGATGTATGTCCGACGACGCGCACATGCGTGACGCGGACGCAGTGGTACTTGAGATGCAACGAGAGCTCGAAGCGGAGACTGCGGCGTCAGAAGCGGCGGCGGCGGAGTCGGCGCGCAGGGAGGGTGTATCGCGAAGAAAACTCGCCGCGAACGAGCTGAAACTGAAAGAAGCCAGCGCGGCGCTGGCGGAGGCTGCGCGGCAACTGGACGCGAAAAACAAAGCGCTGAGAAAAACCGAAGAAGAACGGAAGAGAATTCTGGAAACCGCCGAAAAGTTGGAGCGAAGAGCGCGACGCGCGGAAGAAGCGCTGCAAGTCGATAGATAGCCGACGACAGTTTCAACACATGCATCTTCGATACTCAATAATACACTCCTCCCTCGATACACGCTCACTCCTCGGCCGTGGCGACCGCGGCTCCCTTGCCTCGCTTCAAATCGCCGCGAGTTTTGCTGTTTTCGTTCCCAGCCGACACCACGGGTGGCGTTTCCTTCTTCTCTTCGCCGTTGCGTTTCTTCCACGGCTTCGCCGTTTTCTTGCCGTCCTCTTTTTCTTTTTCCCGAACCCGCGGCACCACTTCGCGGGCCCAGTACAGCATCTCGCTTTTGAATTCTTGGTACGAGCAGGCCAGAGTGCTCGATCCACAATAAACGACGATATCCACCCCTTGCGGCCACTCCCCCTTGTTCTTGCGAAACACGTCCCGCACTCTGCGTTTCACCAGGTTCCGGTCGACGGCGCGCTTGATTTGCTTCTTAGGCGTCTTGATTCCGAGTCTCGTGTTCGTGACAAATGACGCACCAGCTTCACCGCTTTGCATCGGACTCACCACGTCGTCGTTCCGAATCCACTGCACTCTACACTTCTGTCCGCTGAAGTTGCGCCCGAAACGCCCCACGCGGTTGAAGTCGCTCTGGCTCTTGATCCGCTCGCGAGGTCGGAAAACCTCGCCCGCGATGGACTCGACCTGAGAATTAAAAAAAGAAATGAACGGCATAGAGACGTTAGTTACTGTGTAGGTATATGTTCTATAGGTATCGCATAGGTATACATCAATTACCCTGATGTCCTCAAGACGGACGAGAGAAGTATTACTCAAAGCAATCAAAAGCCCTGTTTCCTTCATATCCTTGCTCGGCGCCAACCGAGCGGAACTGTTTTTTCGTCAAGGGGCGTCCCCCACCGGACCAAAAGTTCAGGCTGGTGCCAGTATTAGTTAATCAGTAGGAAACGCGAGTCGAGGGGAGGCGGGTTGCTGGTTGGGGTTAGGGTTTACGGGGTTTATAGGTTCAGGGCATAATGTTCTAATCGTCCCTAAACCCGTCGATGACGTACCGCTCTTTTCTTCCTTTTCTCGTTCGCGGCACGGCGCCCTTCGGCGCACGACGCTTTGTGCGCGTCTTTTCGCGCATTCGGCTCCGCGACGATATCAGAAAGTTCGCGTCGCCAATTCGCGACAAACGCGTCGTACGAGTCATCAGGGTTTTCGTATTCAATAGGGTGTGTGTCCTCTGCATAGTCACCGTCTACGGTATCATCTGTATCCTCAACAGTGCCTTCGTGCCCTTGATCAGCGGCATTAGTCGCGTAGCTCCGTGCGTGGTTTGCATTTGAAGCATCACCTCTGTGTTTCCAATGTGACGCAAAAGCGATTGGGTGAGTGGAGTGACTCTCTCCACGGCGGTGCGATGAGAGCAATGTGCTGACGAGCCGTATGTGTTTCGTGTGACTCGCTACGCACGGCGTGCCTGTCGCGTACGCTCGCGACGCGTGCGCCACCGCTGTGGCGTTCACACAGCGCACGCGTGGCACGGGCGCCGCCGCCGATGCCATCACAAAAGTGCCCATTGATGATTTCGGGGTTTCCACACGAAACGGTCGCGGCAAGCGCGCCGCGACGACCAACAGATCGCGCCGCGTGATGGGCGTGGCGACGTGCGACGGACAAAGCAAAGCCGCCGCGCGTTCCCGTAGGGGTGAACCGCGCGAGCGGAAGTGGGCAAAGAGAGCAGCCCGCCGAGGAATGCATTCAGAAATCCGAAGTTGGCCGCCCCCATACAATCCCTTGTTTGAACTTTCCAAGATTCAAGTGGGGGAAAATCAGGTGAGGGCGTCAAGTCGCCCACCACACCCACCGGCACGACTCGCGTCGCGCAGTCCACGTAGGGACGCGTGCGAGTTTGTTTAGCGTCGGAGCGGGCTAGTGAGACTTAGAAAAAGCGTGTTGGTTGGCAGAGTAGCCATGGCGATGGGTAGTTAACGGGCCTCAAATACTGCCGAATTTGAATAGACTGGACTTTGTTGGACGGGACGATGGTGGACTGGGCTCCCGTGTTGGAGAAGTACACTCCGCTGGCGCCTGACGGACCGTCCACGTCCTACTCGTATAACGTGGCGCCCATCATTCGAAGGAATGCGCGTGGTGGTGGCGGGTTGAACACCAGCGCGGGAGGGTCGGATCTGTCAAGGCGAAATGCGTTAGGCACCCAGAGACAGATTGGAGGGTCGCGAAATGAACGAACATACGAGGAGACCCCTTCCTTTCTCGCCGCTCGCGCCGCCGCGGAGGCTGCTGCTGCTTTCGACGAGAACATGCCTATGCCCGGCGAAGGCTCCAAATCGCCCGTGCGGTCCACACGCAGGGCGTTCCACGACGTCGCCGAGGCCCCATCTACATTCGACGCCTTTGGAGGGCTACCGTCGTGGCTGGAAGACAACGACGACGTAGTATTTAGTAACAAGCGCCCAGTCGATGAATATCCGGAACAAGTATCGAATAGTGAGTATCAATCAAGTGACCGTCAGTTCGTCCGTATAGGCACCTCACTCGACGTTCCCCTGGACGCGTTCAGCCCCGAACTCGCGGAAGTTTCCACGATGCGCGGCGCGGTCGGGCAGATGCGTGATGAGCTGGAGCAGGTCGGGGCGAAACGCGAGGCGCACCTCGCTGAGGTAAGAGCCTTCCTCGAGCTTTCTGGAAGGAAGCGACTAGGCACCAACGATGAATCGAGTCTGTCACCGGCGACGAAACTGTCAACGGTCGGGCGCGTGAAAATTGCGAAAACAGAAAACACGACGACAGAGTATTTAGTCGCGAGCGATGAACTCCAACGCACTGCGCGTCCGCTTTTCGGAGACGCCATGGCCTCCGCGCTCGGGCTTCCGGGCGTATCGAAAACATCTCCAGTACATGCGAAAGAAAAAGTCGTCCAAACAAAGCGTGTACAGTCCGACACTCCAGTAACAGTGGACAAAGAAAACGTATCCGCAGATCGGTTCGTCGCGGTGGAAAAGCGCCAGGACCGCCGGCTGAAGCAGCAGTGGCGTTTGTACGAACAGGAAAAGCTTGATACTAAGAAACGTGAAGCGGAGCAAGCTGTGATTTTACGGCTAGCCGAACGGGAAGCGCAGCTTGAATTAGACGCGATGCGGGCGGAGAACGTTCGCGAGAAAATGCGTGTCGAAGCCGAGAAAGCGCGGGAAGAGATTCGAGCTGAAGAACAAGCTTTGCTGGATTTGAAACGCGCCGCGGCCGCCGCGGAGTTGGAAGAAGCGACCCGAAAACACGAACAAAAACTCCATGCGCAGGCCTGGGAACACCAAGCGAATCTCGATGAACAAGCGAGAGAAGCTGCTGTTGCTTTAGCTGCCGAGCAAGAAATCCAAAACGCGCAAGCGGTGTTGGAAGCGGAAGAGCAGTTTGAGCGACAGATGATCAAGGAAAAAACACAACGGGAAGAGCGGATTGTTAAGTTCGCTGCGCAAGCTGAGGAAGCGAGAAAACTCGACAGCAAGGCGCTTCTCGAGGATCTGAAGCGGCAAGCCGAGTGGGCTGTGGCGGGGGATTCTGTGCAGCGCAGAGTTATGAACACGGTGCTTTCAGAAGAGGACTTCGAGGCGGTGCGGGTGCTGGAACCCGCGCTCGCTGTGAGGAAGAAAAAAAGTGAAAAGAGGGAAGACAAAGAGGAGTCTGAGAACGGCATGTCGAGCGACGACGTGGAAGAGGGTGACGGGGCAAAGTCCAAACCGGTCGCTCCGACCTCCGCGGTTGACCGTGTTCCTTTGTTGTCGCGTTCCTCGGCTTTTCACGGTTCGGGTTTCCAACCCGTGGTTTCCAAAACGCGGCCCGATTATTTGTCATCGCGTGAAGTGAACGACGGGATCGACGAGTATGAGCATTTAGTCTCGTCTCGTGTGACTCGTAAGTCACCGACCTTCTCTGAAAATATGGGCAGACAGTCGCAAAGCTATATCGACTCCAACACAGGCGCTGTCATCACGCGGACCGCCTCTGGTTCCGGAAAGGTGGAACAAGCCCAACACGTCGCGGAGGCGTTTGCGGAGCGCGCGATGGAGGCGACGTTGGAGCGCAGTGCGGATGCAAACGTCGACGTCATGACGAAAACGTCGACATCTAAATCAGGAACCGTCAGTCTTTTACGCCTGCAGCTCCGTGCGGTGTCCACGCTTCTCGAGGCCCAACGGCGTAAGCACCGTGAGCGCCTCGAGATGCTCCACGACCGGTACCTGGAGGTTGATTTACAGAGGGAAGCGCAGGACCGTTTGCTTAAATTCGCGTCCGTGGAGGATGACATACGCGCCGCGCGCGGGTTGCGACGGAAACACAGAAAGTGGCGTCCGCCTGGCAAGGGTGTGTTCCTCAACTCCGGCACCAATTCAAACAGCCACAACGCAAACGCGAGCTACGCGTCGAACGTCGACGACAATCATCAGGACGATGACCTCAGTGTCAAACACTCAGACGATCCCTTCAAGGGCAGTCACTTTTCGCGCTCCGTGCTCCTGGCGCTTGGGGAAAAGCACTTGATGAAAACCGCGTTGGGGGTTTTTGCAGCAGGCGCGGCGTATGCCAGGGCGCGCCGGGCGTACTGCCACAAAGTGTGGAGGCGGAACGCGGCGGGTCCGGCGAGGATAGCACTGCAAGCACTAAAAAATGCAGTAAAAACCTCGAAAGAGAATGAGAAAAAGGCCGACGCGCATTACACGCGCGCGATGTCAACGACTCAAATCACGACGAAAGAGAGCGAGTTGTTTTTTGAAGACGCGAACCTTCGGGTGAATTTTGTTGGCGCGCGGTGTCTGCACAGAGGCTGGAGGGCGTGGCGGGTGAACGTCCGGGAAAGAAAAACACGAAGAAGCGCCATTGCGCTATCGGACGCGTCGCACAAGCGATCGGCGATGAGAGGAGTGTTTGGCCAGTGGTGGGTCGCCGTGCTGGAAACCGAGCGGAAAACGCACTTTGAGTCGCTCGCGCTGAGTTTTCGGCGCCGAAGAGGGTTGGTGTCTGTGTTTCATTGCTGGTCCTCCATGGCGCAAAAAACAGTCACCGCCAGGCTCAAGCTCCTCGCGGCGACGCCTGGTAGGGGGAAATCCCAGTCGGCCGCGAAGGCGTCGCTTGAGGCAAGATTCGCGCGGACGTCCGCTTTCGACGGGCCAAAAGGCGTTTTCTCGAAAACGCGTCCTAGTTATTCAGGAGCGAGTTCTACTCCGGGCAAATCTCCTGTGAAAAGCACTACTCCGGGTAAAACTGCAACTGGTGCGGGTATCATAGCTGCTGTGAAGCGGTTCACTGCGCTTGAACAGTGCGTTAAGTATTTTGAAAACGCGCCGAGACGCGTTGCGGCGATTGCGGCGAAGTTGGGAATTGAAAAGATTCTTGGACAGAACAGGCGTCGGTTCGTAGTGTCGGAGGCGGATTGTCGCTGGATCGGTTTGGTGTCTACGCACATGCGGGACGCGCGAGCTGCGATGAAACTTGAGCTGGACAGGGAAGCGAGCGTGTTTCAAAAAACCGAAAGCCGTGCCCAAAGAGCACGTCGTATTTCCCTGGACGCGGAGGCGAATACAGACGGGGGTGACACAGATCAAACGACGGAACCCCTGAAAGGAAAAAGCACAGCCTCCGATGTTGATTTTGATCTTCCCGAAGACGATACGCCCACCGTACGTCTGACCGCGTCCGCCAGGATACTCGCCGCGCAGGCATTCGAGTCAGACCGAACGCGCACCAGGGCGCGAGCCGTCGTGGTCGCGTCTGCGCGCGTCGCCGTCGCCGCGCGCGACGCCGCGCGGTTTTTAGTGGAACGAGCCTCTGACGTCGAGCGACGCGCAGCCGCTGACGCCGCGTCACGGGCGAGCGACCGTCTCGCGAAGGCGAAAGCTCTGGCTGATGCGGACGAAACCGCGTCGCCATCCACGGGAATTGCGACGTTCGGACTTGAAGATGCGAGCGGAGGCGTGGCGCGCGCGCGAGCGGAAGCCGCGCGATGCGAGTCCGTCGCGCGCGCAAACGCCTTGGCCAGTTCTTCAAAGGAAGCGACGCGACGCGCGCTCGCTGACGCGGACGCGGCAAAAGCACGAGCCATCGCCGCTGCGGCGGTCGCGACGGCGGCGTCGAAAGCATCCACAACCGCGGAGAAGGTTGCTGAAGTTCTGTCTATGCGTGACGCGTCCGCATCCGAGGTTTCCGCCGTGGCGGAGGAAGCACAACGTCGCGAGACGACGCTTCGCGAAGCCGCTGAGCGTCAACGCGCGTTGGCGCGTGAGGCGCGTACCGATATGAACGCTTCTGCTGAAACCGTGTCGGTCACAGCGACCGCGGCTGCGGAGCGCACTGAGTTCGCGGCTGATGAGGCGAAAGCAAGGGCTGTTCAGGCCCAGGACGAATCGAACGCTGCGGAGACGGCGGCGGAGACAGTCCGGGCCGCGTCATCCTCCGTCGCGTCGCCGCTTCTCGACGCGCTTGAAAACGCGCGAGACGCCTTGGTGCTCGCGGGTCGGTGGAGGGAAGACGCTTCGTCTGTTGTGAACGCAGCTGAGAAGCGCGTCTCTGAGTTATCCGCGGACGAAGCTGTGGCGGATGCGGTGCTATCGTTCTGGACACGACGATTCGCCGACGCCGCGCGCGTAGAGGCGCTCGCGTCGCAGGAAGCGTCATCCGCCGCTCGCGAAGCCGCTTCGAGTGACCCTCGCGCCGCTGCTGCGCGACGCGACGCTGTGTCCAAGCGCGCAGATGCTGATCGCACCGTCGCGGAGGCACGCGCCAAACGCGTTGTGGCGGACGATGCCTACTCCAACGCCGATGCCGTCGCCGCGGCTGCGGAAGCTCAATTGGCGGAGGCTCGGGAAGATACACGAGTGGTTGCTGAGATCACCGGTGAGGACGTGTCGGACGAAAAACCAACCGAAAACACACCCGAACACGAAAACTACTACTATTCCTCGAGCGAAACCACCGACGCTTCAGCAGAAACTACCAGCGAAAACGATAATACAACTAATGAAGCGTCCGCCCGGGCGGTAAGAGACCGTGTCACCGCCGCCGCGTTCGCCACAGCAGCGGACGCGAACACGGAAGCGAACCTCGCGGAGCGCAGAGCGAGCGCTGCCACCGCCACCGCCGCCGCCGCCGAATCACGCGCCGCGGCTGGCTTTTCGAAAACCGCGAGGGAAGCGCACGCCGCGCACCGGGAGGCGTACGAGCTCGCTTGCGATGCGGAGCATGCGCTGGAGCGAGCAAGGGTACACGCGGGCAAAGTGTCAGAACACGCTGAAAGAGCTCGTCATGAAGTAAAAATCGCAATGGAAGAGTCACGTTGGGCTGTTCAAGTGGACACCAAAGAAGCGACGCCTGTTTCCTCTAAAGTCGCGGAAGTTTGCGGGAAGTTGGCGGATTTAATCGCGACGGCGGTGGAGGCTTCGGAAAGAAAAGCGGAGTGTGATGTGATGTTGACGCGTCGTACTGCAGCTGCTTTTACATCCAAGCAAGCTGTTAAGACGTCGATCTCGCGTCTGTCTGTCGCAGAAGCGGCGTCGGCGGCGGCGGAGGAGCGAGAGGCTTTTTGCATGTCAACCGCGAGGATGGCGCACAGGGAGTACGTGCCGGGGAAGGCAGTCCCGAAAAAGAAACCCAAAAATAATCCAACCGAAAAACCTTCCTTGTCTCGTGCCACCGCGTTCGACGGTCCGAAAGGTGCCGCTTCGATAACGAGGCCTGATTATGTAGGAGTTGGTGTTGAAGGTGAGATAGAGTCAACCCCTCGAGATCCTCTGTCTGACGACGACGACGACGAGTCCGGCGATGACGCCTCTACGAACGCCGCGGAAGCC
>MDSY01083505.1_pt1 | contig 18659 bp, 15 predicted proteins | sample 811131 | NCBI WGS metagenome assembly MDSY01 (sample SAMN05326643, study PRJNA326480) | marine metagenome | isolation source: seawater | place: Atlantic Ocean: South West | collected 2010
ACCAATTTGATCATGATACTCTTCCTGACTATGAGATTTTGGATCTAATAATTGAACTTTATATTGAACATAAAAAAACTTTTAAAGAAATAGTAAATAATCAAAAAATAATAAAAAATATTTCTAAAGAAAAAATATTAGAGATCCTTACTATGATAGATCGAAATGAGTACAAAAGGAGGCAGTCTCCACCTGGTATAAAAATAACTCCTTTAGCTTTTGGAAGAGATCGAAGATATCCAATCGCTTCAGATTATAAATATACTTACAGAGATTATTGATCTTCATAAAAAATTCATATTTCTCAACTATAATTTAATCATGAATAAACTAAAGACAGCAGTATTATTACTCAGCTTATACTTTATCTTGGCATGCGACAATCAAAATTGGGAAGAACCAAGTAGTAAAAAAGAGTATAACCCAACTGAAATTTCTACAATTTTTGAAAATAATTATAAAGATATATTTTCAGAAGTAGTTGAGTCAGTTGTTCAAATCAATCTATATAACACAGACAGTAGAGGTATCCCTGCAAACAAAACTGGTGCTGGTTCAGGTTTTTTTTGGGATGATTCAGGGAATATAATAACTAACTACCATGTTATCCAACCTGCAATAAATTCTAGAAATACTTCTATAATAGTCCGAACTTATAACAATGACGAATATCAAGCGATTATTCAAGGTTATGATTCTTACTCAGATTTAGCTATCATAAAAATCCAATCAAAGGAAAGTTTTACTCCTCTTGAATTGTATGATTCAGATATCATATCCCCTGGAGAACTAACACTTGCTATTGGAAATCCTTTCGATCAAGAATTCACATTAACAACAGGTATAGTTAGTGCAATAGGAAGAACATTGGATTCAACTTTTACTCCGTATAAAATTCCTAGTGTTATTCAAACTGATGCTGCTATAAATCCTGGTAATTCCGGTGGCCCATTACTTAGTTCTGAGGGTAAGGTGATAGGAATAAATACTCAGATAAAAAGTAACTCAAGGCAAAATTCAGGAGTTGGCTTTGCTGTTCCAGTAAACCTTGCGAAGCAAGTTGTTCCAAGCATAGTTAATGGAGATAAGCATATGTATTCATACCTAGGCATTAATGCATTAAATTTAGATTATGGCTCTAGAATAAGAGCAAATGTACAAGAAAATTTTAAGGGAGTTTTGATACTGGATGTTCTAAATGAAGGTCCCGCTCATCTTGCTGGAATTAAAGGAGATTCATCAATACAACCTGATCTTAATTTTGATGGAGATATTATAACTAAAATAAATGATTACAAAGTTGATACATTTGAAGACTTAATGTCCTATTTAGCACTTAACACTACAGCTGGGGATATAGTAAAAATAGAAGTAGTTAGAGATTATAACTACATGGAAGTTGACGTAAATCTGAGAGCAAGGCCTGATTAAACAATTGGGTTGACAGATTACTTGAATTATTTAGAACATTTGTGCTATATTCAAAATATAGTATCATCTAGGAGACGAAAAAGTGGCTAACAAAAAAACTGTCAAAACTGAGAATAAAACTATTGAATTAACTATAGAGCAAATAGAAAAGAGCTTTGGTAAAGGGGCTGTCATGCGGATGAATGAATCCGGAGATATGGCAGAGAATATACAGGCTATTTCAACAGGTTCAATTGGACTTGATCTAGCATTGGGTATTGGAGGAGTCCCTAGAGGAAGGATAGTTGAAATATTTGGTGCTGAGAGTGCAGGTAAAAGCACACTAGCACTATCTTGCTTAGCCCAAGCTCAAAAAAACGGAGGTCAGGCTGCATACATAGATGTAGAACATGCAATGGATCCAAGTTATGCTCAGAAAATTGGGGTTAATAATAAAGAGTTACTAATATCACAACCAAACTCTGCTGAAGAAGCACTAGAAATTACAGACCATCTAGTAGCATCAGGGGCTTTGGATATAATTGTCGTTGACTCTGTTGCAGCACTGGTTCCAAGAGCAGAATTAGAAGGTGAAATGGGAGATTACCATGTAGGTGCTCAGGCAAGATTAATGTCTCAAGCACTACGAAAACTAACAGCTACAATCCATAAGACAAATACCACTTGCATTTTCATTAATCAATTAAGAGAAAAAGTTGGAGTGATTTTTGGTTCTCCAGAAGTAACTCCTGGAGGAAGAGCCTTAAAATTTTACAGCTCTGTTCGAATAGATCTAAGAAGATCCGAATCAATAAAAGTTGGTGAAGATTTAATTGGTAATAAGGTAAGAGTGAGAGTTGTAAAGAACAAAGTTGCTCCACCATTCAAAAAAGCTGAATTAGAAATACTTTATAATGAAGGAATCTCAAAAGAAGCAGAATTATTGGATATAGGAGTAATAAAAAATATCGTTGAAAAAAACGGATCATTTTATTCATTTGAAGGAGAACGGCTTGGTCAGGGTAGAGAATCGGTAAGAAAGTTTCTAAAAAACAACCCTGAAATATCAGATAAGATTGAAGATCTTATTATGAATCCAAGTGAAGAAAATAAAGATTCTGAAGTAGTTTAGATATCATCTAGATTTGGTTTTATATTTCTTCAAATATGAATTTAATTGTAAAATCATATTGTGGAAGTTTTAATAATAATAATCATTCTAGCTCTTTTTGGAAGCGCATTCATTAGTGCTTCAGAAGCGTCTATTATAGCGGTGAATAGAGTTAGAATAAGAAATTTATCTGATCAAGGTAATAAAAAAGCAGAGGCTATTGAGAAAACTCTTGAAGAAAATGAGAAGTTTTTTGGAACATTGCTACTGTTTGGAAATCTACTTAATGTACTAATTGCAACATTAGTTGGAACTTTAATAATAAATTTAGTAGGTAAAGGTAGCGTAACAAGTGTCATTATAGCAACAGCTATTTCTACTATAATTGTAGTCACATTCGGAGAACTAACCCCTAAATCAATTTCCACAAGAATTGCTGATAAGTGGTCTCTATTAGTAATTAAAATAATTAGAGGACTTATGCTTATCTCTACACCAGCAGTTTGGGCATTTGCAATGATTCCAAAATTAATTACTAGAACATTTTTGAAGTCAACCATAGAAGAAAATCCTATGGTAACAACAGGAGAACTAAGGAAACTAATTGATTTAGGTGAAGAAGAAGGAACTGTAGATGTTACACAAGGTGAGATGTTAGAAAATGTTTTTAGATTCGGAGAGATGCAAATAAAAGATATTATGACTCCAAGACCTGAAATTGTTTGGGTTGATAAAAATATTTCAATAAGTAGCTTTCTTAAGATTTACAAGAAAACTTCCCATACTAGATTTCCTGTTTGTGAGGGTTCACTCGATGACATTTTGGGAATTATCAGTATTAAAGAGGTAATGCTTTATCTTTCAAATGAAAAAGCAGACATAAATAAACCAATAAGTACTTTAATTAAGCAATGTTTATTTTCTCCAGAAATGAAGTTACTAGATGAATTATTAGAAGAATTTCAAAATACAGGTAATAAAATAACACTTGCAATAGATGAATTTGGAGAAATTTCAGGACTATTAACATTATCTAGATGTCTAGAAAAAATAGTTGGAGAGAGTATTGAAGAAAATGGTAATAATAAGAGCAAAATAGTTAAGGTTTCAAATGAACAGTTTATAGTAGATGCAAGTATATCTATTAACGAAATTAATGACGAGATGAATATTGATATACCAGAAGGAAGATATGAAACTTTAGCAGGTTTTATTATTGATAGATTGCAATCAATACCAGAAAAAAACACCACTACAAACTATAAAGGAAACAGATTTACTATTTTAGAAACATCTAAAAACAAGATCTCAAAAATACAAATAAGAATTCTATCGGCACCTTCGAGAAAAAATGTTGAAAATTAATGAAACTTATAAAAAACTAGCATTAAGTTTACCTAAATCAATTATCAATGGAGAATCAAAAGTTATTGTAGGTTTTTCAGGAGGTCCAGATTCTAGGTTACTACTAGATTTCTTGAAATCTGTTATTAATAATCCTAAAGAAAACTTAATAGTTACTCATATTAATTATGGATTACGTTCTGAAGAGTCATATTCAGATGAAACATTAGTGTCTAAAATTTGTAAAAAAGAAAAATTATTATTGGAAAAATTTCATAAAACTATCAAACCAAGAAGTAAGGGAATTCAAGAAAAAGCAAGAAAAATCAGACTAAATATATTTTGTGAACTATCAAAAAAGTATAAAACTCCATATATATTTCTAGGCCATAACTTCAATGACCACACTGAAACTATTTTTTTTAATATAATTCGGGGCACAGGATATAAGGGATTGGAAGGAATAAAATCTTATAAAAAAATCATAATACAAGAAAATACTTTGTACTTAATCAGACCTCTACTTAAATTAACCAAAAATACAATTAAAAAATTATGTGATGAAAATAACCTAAAGTATAATATTGATTCTTCAAATAAAAAAAATAAATACTCAAGAAATATAATAAGAAATAAAATTATCCCAGAGATTGAAAAAATAAATCCTAATTTCTTAAAATCAGTAAATTCTCTATCAGAAATTGTAAACGAAAGCAAGAACAAAAAAAAAATTAAGTTTGGAAATCTAAAGGATTTAAACGTAATTGAGGGAATAGAGATTTTATCAAAAAAATTTCTTCAAATCATGCCCGATACTTTTCTAAGCAAAACTCATTATGAAATGTTTGAAAAAATATTATTAGAAAAATCTTACTCAGAAAACTTACCAAAAAAAATAAGATTATTTAGAAAAGGTGAAAATCTTATTTTTGAAGATTCCTCCAAAAAAAATAAAACAAGAAAAATAAATAAAAAAATAAATATACCTGGAACAACAATTATAAATAATAGAGGAAAAATTTTTACTAAAATAATCAATATACCTAATAATTTAGACAATAAAGATAAAAATAAAATATATATAAGTAAAAAATTTATGTCTGGTGATATAAGAATAACTTCAAGGAATGAAGGAGACAAGATCAATTCTCTACCTAATATTTATACAAGAGTCAAAAAAGTCCTATCAAATCACAAAGAGAGTAATAACAAACAAAATATACTAGTATTACGATCAAATAACGAAGTACTTTGGCTTATTGGGATAAAACAATCAATTAGTTCATATGTCGAAAAAAAAGACAGTGAGGTTTTAGAAATTAGTTTTCTAGAAAATCCTATCTAACCTAGATGAAATTTTTGCTCCAGGTATTCTACCTCTTCTAGCTATATCTTTTCCTTCTATTTCTTTTATATCAGCTCTAAAATTGATCTTTGATCCTCTAGCAATATAGTTATCAATGGCAAATCCTGCTACATTAGACTTTTTATCTACAAACTCCTTTATATGTTCAGGATTCATATCTCCACTTACATATATATCACATCCGTGAATTTGCTCTCCTTCTAATTTCTTACTTATTTCGTCTACTAAATTAGGAGTGATACCTCCTCTTTCTATGGGTGTTTCTATTCTAATTCCTCGTATAGTATCCTTCATTGCTCTAGCAACTTGAATTGCCTCTTCAGCTTCATCCTTGAAAGTATCGATCAAGACTACTCTTGGAACATTTTTTTCCATATGCCTGTCAAATGCTAAAGCTGCTCTTACTGTTTCTCCCATTATAAGTACTAATGAATGGGGCATAGTACCTGAAGGAGTAGTTTGTGTCATTTTACCTCCAATCAAAGAACTGACAGCAGAGCATCCTCCTACATAAGCTGAATAATCAACCTGTCCTGCGACTGATGGATGAACTGCTCTGGACGCAAAACTCACAACAGGAATTCCTGATGCAGCTGTTACACATTTATGAGCAGCTGTTGCCCATGAAGAGCAGGAGGTTAAGGTGCCTAACATAGAAGTTTCATATAACCCAAAACTTGCAAATCTTGCTTTTATTCTAATTACTATCTCATTTTCAGAAATTTCTGATCCTTCTTGTAAAGCCCATAGTTCTCGATCCGCTTCAGGCAAAACGTTATCAAGTAGATCTATTATTTGGTTTATTCCACAGACTATGCCTGAATCTGTAGATTCTATTTCGTAAGTTACAAAAGGATTTAATCCTTCATTTCTTAGTATATTTAATGTTCTATGTAGGTATACTTCTGAAGTTTCACCAACGATTATTGAACGATCAACATGTTGTTTTTGATTATTAGTCATTTCTTAAATTAATTTTCTTAAATAATTTGAATCTCAACTTTGTTAATCCTACTATATCCTCAATTGCTGTGCTAATTATATTGACACTAGTATTAGGATCATCTGTCCATTTTACTGGAATTTGATAAATCTTTAGATTAAGGTTTCGAGAAATTAATATCAACTCTGTATCAAAGAACCATCTATTATTCGTAACAAGATCAATAACTGGTAAGATTTTTTTTCTAGAAAAAGCCTTAAAACCACATTGCATATCTTTTATACCGCTTTTTGGAAAGAAAAACTTAATTATTAGATTATATGATCTTGATGTAAATTCTCTTATTTTTTTTCTCCCTATAACCTTAGATGTTTTTGACAATCTAGACCCTATAGAAATATCATAACCCTTATTGGAAATTGAATCTATAAGTTCCTTGAAATGCATCAAATCTGTTGATAGATCAATATCCATATAGCAAACTATATCGGCTTTAGATTTTTTTATACAAAACTTAATGGCTCTACCTCTACCTTTTTGGGGTATAAATTCATACTTTTGAATTAATTTTTTTTTTCAATAATTTTTCTGAAATAGTAGAAGTATTATCAGTTGAACCATTATCTGCAATTGTAATAAAAATATTTTTTTTGGATTTCTTTTCAAAAAATTCATTAAATATTTTTATCTGTTTGCTTAGAGTCGCAGATTCATTATAAACGGGAAATATAACTTCAGTAATCATAAAATTAATGCGAAAAATGCCTTTGATTTGTGAAAATCATTTTTATTTTATATTCATTAGCTTTTTCAATCACTTCATTATCTCTTATTGATCCACCAGGCTGGATTATTGTTTTTATATTATACTTATTAGCTAAATCTATGCTGTCAGAAAAAGGGAAAAAAGCATCAGAAGCCAGTATAGAGTTTTCACTAAGATGAGTTTCTGCTTTTTTAGCAGCAAGATTAACACTATTTACTCTATTGGGCTGACCAGCACCTATTCCAATGATTGAGTTCTTTTCAGTAATTACTATTGCATTAGATTTTATAAACTTGATTGATTTCCATGCAAAAATCAAGTTTTCCATATCCTCATTTTTGGGTTTATTTTTTGTCACAATTTCCCATTGAGATGTATCTAATTCAAAATTATCTTTCTCTTGATATAGTATTCCCCCATTTATAGTTCTGTATTCTTTAACTTGATTATCAAAAGTTGATCTTAAGAGTCTAATATTTTTTTTTGCAGTTAAGATTTCTAATGCTTGTTTAGAAAAACTAGGAGCAATAATTACTTCAAAGAAGGTTTTAGAAATTTCTAAAGCTGTTTCTGTTTGAAGTTCTGAATTTAGACCTATAATACCACCAAATGCAGAAATAGGGTCTCCTCTCAAAGCTAGTTTATATGCCTCAAGTTGACTTTTATGATAAGAAAGACCACATGAATTTGTATGCTTGATAATACTTACACACATCTCAGGAAACGCATTTGCTGAAATATAAGCAGCATCTGCATCTAGGTAGTTCAAGTATGACATCGGTTTTCCGTGTAATAATTTTGAATTTGCTACACCATTTTTTTGATCAGAATAGACAGCCCCCATTTGGTGTGGATTTTCCCCATACCTCAAGTCTGAAATCTTTGATAAATTTATGTCCAGATTAGCAGGCATTGGGCTTTGTTGATCATCTTTACTAAGAAAATCAAAAATTTTTTTATCGTAATCTGAGGTTACCTTAAATATTTTTTTTGCTAATTTTTCTCTAGTTTGAAGATCTACACTATTGTTAATAAGCTTTTTAGAAATTTCTGAATAATCTTTTGGATCATACAAAACTATTATTCTTTTGAAATTTTTTGCAGCTGCTCTCAGCATTGAAGGGCCACCAATATCTATATTTTCAATAATTTCTTCGTGTAAAGATTTAGGGTCTTCTGAAACTTTTTCGAAGGGGTATAAATTATTTACAACAATATCAAATAATTTCAAATTTAGACGTTTAATATCAGAATTATGATTTGAATTATCAGGATCAGCTAAAATGCCTGCATGAATTCTTGGATGCAAGGTTTTTACTCTTCCTTCAAGAATTTCTTCATGATTTGTTATATCCGAAATAGAAAAAGCATCTATACCAATTTTTTTTATATAATCTAATGTTCCTCCAGTTGAAAATATTTCATAACCTAAAGAATCAAGAGTTTTACAAAACTCATCTAATCCATTTTTATCGTAAACACTTATTAGAGCTTTCATAGTTTCCTATCTATAAAATCTGGACATTTTCTTCATCTTTTTTCTTAGAAAATAATTCTCCTATGACCCAAGAATTCTCACATTGATCAAGAATAATATTTTTTTTTGAAGGGTCAACTATCAAAATTATTCCTACACCCATATTAAATACATCAAACATCTCATACTCGGATACATTTCCTTGTTTCATTATACTTCTAAAGAGAGGAGGAATAGACCAAGAGTTTTTATTGATTTTTGCTGTTAATTTTTTATCAAATACTCTAGGCAAATTTTTCCTTATCCCACCTCCAGTTATATGGGAAATAGCATTAATATCATCCAAAACTGGGTCTAAAGTAGTCAAATATTCTTTATGAGGTTCAGCTAGTAGTTCGCCAAGATTTTTCTCTTCGCCTTCGACTTTCTTTGATAAATTTGAAATATTTTCATCTGAATTGAAAATGTTTCTTACTAAAGAATATCCATTTGTATGAAGTCCACTAGAAGGTAATGCAATTAGTATGTCACCTTCTTTAGAATTATCTCTGGTTTTTAAGTTATTCTTATCAACAGATCCCACCATAAAACCAACAACATCATAATCACCCTCATTATAAACACCTGGAAGTGTAGCTGTCTCTCCTCCAATTACAGCACATCCCACCCTAGAACATGCTTCACTAACGCCCTCAATAACATCCAAAACTATATTCTCGTCTAAAGAAGCAAATGCTAAGTAGTCTAAAAAAAACATAGGTCTTGCACCTTGAGGTATAAGATCATTTATGCAGTGATTTACAATATCGATACCTAAATTTTTATGTAATCCAAGTTTTGCAGATATCTTTACTTTAGTACCTACAGAATCAGTTGTCGAAACTAAAACAGAATTTTTATTAATATTTCGAGCTGAAAAAAGACCACCAAATCCGTCACCATTATTAATAACTTGATCATTATGAGTTGTAAGAATATTATTTATTAGTTTGTCTTTTATTAGATCAGATTTTTCAAGATCGACACCTGATTGTTTATATTCACTAGCCATATATTTTACTTTTGCCTTATTTTTTCAAGATGAAATTTATCAAAGTCTAATTGCACGGGTATAGGATATTCTCCAGTAAAACAAGCTTTACAATAATTATTATCTGAAGCTTTGACAGACGACTTTAGTTTATTAACACTTAAGAATCCTAATGTATCTGCTCCAATCATCATTCTAATTTTCTCTATAGAAAATTTATTTGCAATTAGTTCAGATGTTGTAGCCATATCAACTCCAAAAAAACACGGAGATGTTATGGGTGGAGACGAAACTCTCATATGAACCTCCTTAGCACCAGCATTTTTTATCATCTCTATCACTCTAGAGGTAGTTGTTCCTCTAACAATCGAATCGTCTATAAGTATTATTCTTTTTCCATTAACAACTTCTTTAAGGACATTAAATTTTGTTTTTACGCCTAATTCTCTTAATTTTTTACTTGGAGAAATAAATGTTCTACCAACATATCTATTTCTTATAAGTCCTTCAGTGTATGGTATATTGCTCTGATTTGCATATCCAATAGCTGCAGGAATAGCGGAATCTGGGACTCCTACTACTATATCTGCTTCAATTGGATGTTCTAAGGCCAGACTCCTACCCATTTCCAACCTCGACTCATAGGTTAATTGTCCATCAATGACTGAATCTGGCCTAGAAAAATATATATGCTCAAAAATACACATCTTATGATCTTTTGATCTAGAAGGATACTTAGAAGATTTCATACCCTCAGCGTCTATTACAATGGTTTCTCCATTTTCAACCTCTCTTATAAAATCTGCACCAATATGAGATAATGCTGCAGACTCAGATGAAATGATCCAAGAATCATCTTTTTTTCCTAAACATAGAGGTCTAATTCCTAATGGATCTCTCACTGCAATCATTTCTTTTTTTGTCATAATCAATAGCGAATAAGCACCTTTTATATATCTCATACAATAATTTGATTTTTCAAACCAATCTTTTCCAGATGAATTTGCATACATATGAGCAATTATTTCTGAATCAGATGTAGTTTTATAATCAACATTATATTGGCTTAAGAATTTTTCTTTAAGTTCTAGAGAATTTATAATGTTACCATTGTGCCCTAAAGCTAATTCTCCATTAGTCCCAATTACCTGAAGTGGTTGAGCATTTATTTTGCTATCTTTTCCTGTAGTTGAATACCTGGTATGACCGATACCTATATTTCCTTTCAGTTGATTTACATCAAAATCACCAAAAACATTTGCTATTAGTCCTGTATTAGTTTTATAGAAAATTTCTTTATTATTTGATGTTGCAATACCAGCACTTTCTTGTCCTCTATGTTGAAGTGCAAACAAACCAAGATATATAGACTCAGCTACAGATTCAGTTGGATTATATATCCCAAAAACTCCACATTCTTCATTTAATGATTCTATAGCCATAAATAATATAATTTTATTAGAAGAGTAATCACTAATATCATAGTGACATTTTCGTACAAAATTATAAAGTAGATAAATAGTAAGTTTTGAATAATTTACATCAAATATAAAATAAACATCCAAAATTTATATATGAAAAAATTTATTGTTTCTGCAAGACCAAAGCAAATAGTAAAAAATTTTGTAATATTTATTCCTATAATTTTTACTCTAGATCAATGGAGTGTTAATGAATTATCCAGTATTCTAGCTAATTCTTTTTTATGCTTTTTAGCCTTAAGCTCTGCTTCTATAATTGGTTATCAAGCTAATGATTTAATAGATAAAAATTTTGACAAAAAACATCCTTCTAAAAAACTTCGGCCAATAGCAAACAATGAAATTGCAATTAGAGAGATATTTATTTTTATTATTATATTTTTGATCTTAGGGATTATTTTTTCATTGATAGTAAATTTTTATATTCTAATCTTATTTTTTTCTTATATAACACTTAGCTTTTTATATAGTTATCAATTAAAAAATTTTATTATATTGGATAGTATTTCTATTACTTTTTTTTATATTATAAGAATGATTGCTGGAGCTTACTCGATAACATTAAGCATTTCAATATGGCTCTATATTCTAACTTTTCTTTCAACTCTATTCATAATTCTTATAAAAAGAATCAGTGAATCAAAATCAGGAGATTTTAGAAATAAGAATATAGTTTCTTTTTATAAAGAAATTTCAAATTCTAAAGTATTCACATTATTATTAATAAATATATTTTCATACTCAATTTATTCAATTTTAGAAATAATCAACTTGGAAAGAAATATAATTTTTGGACTAACAATAATTTTTTTTAGCATGGGTATAATTAGATACTTTGGCGTAACAAAAAATAGTACACTAGGAGAAAGTCCTGAATCTATAATTCTCAGGGACAAAATTATTCAGTTCTCAGTTTTTTCATATGTTATTACAGTCTTTATTTCTGAAATATACTAAAAACATCTTGATTAATAGATTCTAATCCTAAATATCCTATACTTTTAGCAGCTATATTATTAGCAATTTCTCCTGATAAGACGATATTTTTAGATTTATAATATTGTAGTGAAAATACTGATGCAAATATATCTCCTGCTCCAATAGTATTTAGGAGTTTTGATTTGATAGGTTCTATACTTATAATTTCATTTTCAAAGTAAATGTCAGCTCCTTTATTACCTTTGGTTATCACTAATATTTTTGATAAATCTGTAAAGGTTTCTATAGAAATATTGCTTTCTTTTATTTCCTCATCTGAAAAAAAAAGTAGATCAAAATAGGGAGAATATTCAATTTTAGAGAAATCAAATAAAATTTTCTTATTTTCTAATTTTCTAATCCAACCCTGAGGCATACCCACAAAAAATGAGGTAGGGAATCGATTCATCAATAATTTAGTATCACTAATAGAAATTTCATTTAACACTGGAGATATAAATATTATTTCCGGAGTATTTTCAATTTTTATCTTTTCAAGTTTTATAACCTTACCTCCAGAAAAAACTTGCATATCTCTAGTATCAGATGATAAATAAAAATCGAATCTATTTGTAAACTTACTTCTTATATTTATTAAGTTTTTAGCATTAAGAAGATTTTTTTCTGAAAAATCTTTTCCAAAACTCGCAACAGTTGTAACTGAAAATTGATCCATTTGGAACAAAGAGTTATTTACATATGTTACTGGTCCACCTGGGCTAAAAAATTCACCATTTATATAATCAAGGGTGGGGTTTCCAATAAGTAAAATATCAATCATTTATCATTGGCAGGATTAATTACAACCTTTCTTTGCATTCCCTCTCCTCTGCTCTGAGTATTAACATTTTTTGATTCTGCAAGAGTCATGTGAATAATTCTTCTATCGGCAGCTGACATAGGTTCTAGACTAATTCTTTTGCCAGTTTTAGAAACTTTTTCAGCAGTTTTTTTTGCTATATTCTCTAGTTTCTCCTTCCTTCTAAGTTTATAATCTTCTATATCAATCATTATATTTGCTCTTTTGTCTAAAGTTTTACTAGCCATTAATCTTACTAGAAATTCCAATGAAGATAGAGTTTCTCCTCTTCGGCCAATTAGTAAACCTGAATCTTGACCTTCAAGCTCAAAAACAATTGAACCTTCTTCCATTTGATCTCTTACATAAACATCTGCATCCAAACCTGTTGAATTTATTATATTATTAAGAATCTTGCCAACTAATTTTTCAATTTCAGGGTCTTTTTCTGTAGGAATATTTTCTTCATTTTTATTTTCTCTAGGTTTCTTTTGTTCTTTTTTTACAGAAGCTGTTTCTTTTGATTTAGAAACCTTATTCTCTTTCTTTTGTTTTGCTTTCGGTTTTTCCTTAGTTTCAGATTTATTTGAAGCCCCCAATATATAGACTTCAATTTCAGCTGGATGCCCTCCTAAACCTAAAATACCATTACGACCAGTATCAATAATCTTTATTTCAAGATTTTCTAGATCTTCTCCTAGAGTTTTTAGAGCTTCTTCTGTTGCTTCTTCTACTGTTCTCCCCTTGAATATTTTTGGGTTCATCAGTATCCTCCTCTTCTTCATTTTTTGTTTTACTTTTTATTTGATCATCTAATTTATTTAGATAATTTTTTCTTGATTCATCTGTTCCAAAATATAATTTTCCAAAAATCATTATGGGCTGTTTCCCTCCAATAAAATATTGAATAAAAATACCAATGATATTTGAAAAAAGAATATAAACTGCTAAACCAGCAGGAAATTGCCATGTAAAAACTCCGAACATTATAGGCATCATCCACAACATCATTTGTTGAGTCTGTTGCTGTCTAGGGTCTGTTGTTGGAGACATAGTAAATTTTTGTTGAATATACATTGAAAGACCAACAATAATTGGCAATGTAAATTGCCATGGTGAAGGTGCATACTGTACAAAATCAACGAGATCAATTCCTAAAAACTCAGTGTTAAAGGGAACCTTTGACATAGATTGATTCCATGAATAGAAATTTTTTGAAAGTTCTACATAACCCTCAGGCGAGGAGGGTGCACTTTTGAATATAGCTCTGTATAGTCCTATCCATATTGGCATTTGAATTATAAGCGGTCCCAAGCAACCGATGGGATTAACTCCTGCTTCTCGATATAATGCCATAGTCTCTTGTTGCATTTTTTGTCTATTTTGTGAAGTCTTGTTTTTATACTTATTTTGGATAGCTTGCAGCTGTGGTTGTATCTCTTGCATTCTTTTCATCTGTTTAGTTTGCCTAATTGTCAAAGGAATTAATATAAACCTAATAATTACGGTGAAAGAAATAATAGATAGACCTAAATTATCGCCCAAAACATCATACAAAATAGACAAACTATTTATCATGGGTTTCATAATTAAGTTGTTCCAAAAAAGGCTAAAAATATTCATCTTAATAAATTAATCACAACTCTTTCTTTCATTTAGATCTAGACAATAAAACAAATCTCTAGACTTCAGTCTAAAAAATAAAATCTGACCATCTTGTGTATGAATCATTAGATTATTTTTATTGACTAAAGGAGAACTATAGATTTTTTTATCAGTTGGATAGCTTCCTTGACTTTCAGCAAAGTCTATATCTTTGTTACTTACAATCTCTATGCCTTTTTTTTCAGTTGGAATAAGAATGTACTCATTATTATCATATGAGGTAATAGTTGGTGAGCCAACTATAATTTTTTCCGTAGAAAAAGTTTCTAATAAATCTAAATTTTGAGAATCAAGAATTAAAAATTCACCATTAACTGTAAAGATATAGATTTTTGTATTTTCAAAAATGGGTGATGAAACCATCCAATTGCCAATATCACTTGAGATACTTGAACCTAAGTTAGTTGCATCAGCAGAATAAAATGTTCCTGAAACATCCGAAAAAAACAACCGATTATTTGAATAAGAAATTGGTGAATTTATAGAATATGGAAATTTTCTAGAATCGATCATTATATTCTCTAAGGTTATTTCTTCTGACGAATTGATGTAAGGATCTAGAATATAAACCCATCCATCTAAAGTAGAAACAACAAATTTTTCATTGAATAGGTATATCCCAGTCCATATTTCACCCTCTAGAGTAATTTTTCCTAAAAAATCATAAGAATTTTCAGACAATTCTAAAAAATGAATTTCTGCTTCCTTATTATTGGATACCTCAGTTTGTTTTTTTAGAGTAGCGTAAACAAGTATATTATCATTAATAGCTATTTTTGGACTAATTTTAGTATTCGTATTTATTTCCCATTGAAGTTCTCCGTTTAATAAATTTAATTGAAAAATTTCACCTTCACATGAGTTCCCTCTACAGCTAAAATTTGAACTTATAACTGAGTTTTGAAATATTAATGGATCAGAATAAGATGTATTTTTTGATTCTTTAGGATAAGTCCAATCAACTACTGGAACTCCATCAGACAATCGAAATTTATGTAATTTACCCTTGCTAGTAGTTACCAAATAAGAATCATCAGATTTAGAATAAACAATGTTAGACCATCCTCCCTCATATGAAAAACTCATACATGAAACAAATAGAATTGATATCACAGGAAAAGTAAGTAAAAACACCTTATTTTTCCTTATTTTTTTTAGATCAAAGGATACTGGTTTGAAAGTACACGAAATCAGTCTAAAAAAAGTCAAATACGATCCAATAATTACGCCTTTTTCCAATATGATTCTTTTGGAATAGGAAGAACAGGTTTCTGCATAAAAGCATTGACTATTAATGTATGGAGATACACACATTTTATATAAATCTAAAATATAACCTAATGAATACTTCAGCCAATTATTAGCCAAACTAATTGTCATCTTTTTCACTATAAATCTATCTTTTCTAAAAAAGATTTATATTCAGAGAAATGAAATTTTTCAATTTTAGGATTAACATTTACCAAAATCCATAATCCTGTTTTATTATGATCTTTATCATATTTCTTGAGAAATTGATAAAAGATATCTTTCAGTTGCCGCCTAATTTTATTTCTAAAAACTGCATTTCCTGTTTTAGTACTAATTTGAAATCCAAGCTTAAAATCATTATTTTCGTTTTTTGTAGTACTTATAGTTATAAAATTAAATTTATTTTTTTTTCCAAACTTTCTTATGTAAGAAAATTCTGAGTTTTTATTTAAACTTTTTATTTCCAAAATTTGGTTTATACAGTTAGTCTTTCACGGCCCTTAGTTCTTCTTCTTGCCAAAACTCTTCTTCCACTAGGAGTTCTCATTCGACTTCTGAATCCATGGACTCTTGATCTTCTTCTATTCTTTGGTTGATAGGTTCTCTTTGGCATTTTTGATAAGTTTTCTCTGGATAAATTCTTTTTTTATATATTTCTTTACTTTTATGAATTATTTAATACTATCAAAAAAATTTCTAAAATGAATTATTTCTTTAGAAAAACAAGTCTTATTAGCGTACATTAATCAAAAATATAATTTAAAATATTATGATACGAAATTTAACTGTGGGGGCTAAATTGACTGAAATAATAAATACAGAACAAGAAACTCTTGAAGATAAACTAGTATTTACAGACCTAACCTCAGCATTTCAATTTTATGTCCAAAATTCACCAAGAAAACTAAATAATGTTGCTCAACAAGAGATTGGTAGAATGGTAAGATGGATTGGTCCCGAAAGAGAAATAAAAAGCATAACTCCTTCTGAAGTTGGTGCTTATTCAGATGAGTTTGCAAAGAGAACAAGTACAGATTCGGCTCCTCAAAAAGTAGCATACTTAAAAAAATTTCTTACTTTCCTCAAGAATAATGATCTTTCAAGTGGTAATTTAGCATCTCATCTTAGAATGAAAAAATCTAATGTAGGTAAAATCACAAAAAAACTCGAAGCCACAAAAAGTGAAGAGATAAATCTTACTGAAGCGGGTTATAAAGATTATGAGAAACAATTAAAAGAATATAAAACGGAAATGCCCAAACTAGCTGATGAAGTAAGAAAAGCTGCCGCTGATGGTGATATAAGAGAGAATGCCCCGCTCGATGCTGCAAGGGAAAAAATTGAAATGGTAAATTCAAAAATATATGAAATTGAAGCCATACTAAAAGTAGCTAATATAATAGATAGCAGCTCCCAAGGGGATCAAATTGTTATTGGTTCAAAAGTTAGTGTTATTAATCACCAAAGTAAAAATAACCATGAGTATCAGTTGGTAGAAGCAAACGAAGCCAATCCTCTCGTTGGTAAAATTTCTAGTGTCTCACCTGTAGGTGCAGCAATACTCGGAAGAAGATTGGGAGACGAAGTAACTGTTAGCACTCCAGCAGGAGAGCAAGTTTACACAATAGATTCTATAAAATAATTCTATGACTCTAGCAAAGAAAAAGAAATCTGATGATGTTTATTCTTTTCTAGAGAACGAATTAAAAAATAGTATACAAGGTGAAGTTAACTTCGACGATGTATACAAGCAGATGTACTCAACAGATGGTTCTATCTATAGTATGACTCCAATAGGAGTGACTTTACCTAAAAACCCTGACGATGTTTCGGCAATAATTGATATTTGTAATAAAAATAACACTGCAGTACTTCCTAGAGGAGGTGGTACAAGCTTATCTGGACAAACTGTTAACTCGGCAGTTGTTATGGACTTTTCCAAATATATGAATAACGTTTTAGAAATCAATCCTGAAGAAAATTATGTGATTACTGAACCAGGAATAACCATTGATAACTTAAATCAGAGACTTAAGCATACGAATCTTCACTTCACTCCTGATCCTTCTACAAAATCAAGAGCAAATGTAGGTGGAGCAATGGGTAACAATTCTTGTGGAGCTCACTCTGTTATTTATGGAAAAACTGTAGATCAAGTTAAAGAAATGGAAGTTATTCTATCAGATAGCTCTAAAGCTTATTTCGAAGAAATATCTGGAAAAGTTTTAGAGGATAAAATTTCTCTTTCAAATCTAGAAGGAAAAATATACAGAGATGTTATGAGTTTATCATCAAAATACTATGATGAAATATCAAACAAATATTCTAAAGTTAATAGAAGGGTTGGTGGATATAATTTAGATCTTGTACATCCAAATTCAAACAAGATAAACCTAGTAAATATAATGGTAGGATCTGAAGGAACTTTAGCTGCGGTAACAAAGGCTAAATTGAATTTAGAACCAATTCCAAAATTTGTTGGATTAGCAATTCTTCATTTTAAGGATTTAGTAGAATCAATGGAAGCAACTGTAGCTACTTTAGATGAAGGCCCTGCAGCTGTTGAACATATTGGAGAGATGATTATTACTCAAGCAAAACAATCTCTAGGATTCTCTAGAAATCTTGACTTTTTACAAGGAGATCCAACAGATATTCTTGTAGTGGAAATGAATGGTAATTCGCAAAAAGAAGTTAAGAGTAAAATAGAAAATCTTTCTCAAAAGATGAATAGGTTGAATCTTTCTTATGCTGTTACAAAACTTTATGAACCTTCTAAAATAGCACAGGTTTGGGCAATGAGACAGGCAGGTTTAGGATTAATGATGAATATTCCAGGTGACGAAAAACCTATACCTTTTGTTGAAGACACAGCTGTTTCTCCAGAAAAATTACCAGAATATGTAAAAAGATTTGATGAAATAGTAAGAAATAACGGAACCGAGGCTGGATATTATGGTCACGCATCAGAAGGATGTTTACATATCAGACCTACTATTAACCTTAAAAATCAAGAAGGTATAGACAGAATGATTAAA
>MDSY01047606.1_pt1 | contig 18644 bp, 20 predicted proteins | sample 811131 | NCBI WGS metagenome assembly MDSY01 (sample SAMN05326643, study PRJNA326480) | marine metagenome | isolation source: seawater | place: Atlantic Ocean: South West | collected 2010
AAATCATCAGCTAAGAGTAATGCAAATGGCTCATTGCCCACAACTCGCTCAGCGCAAAGAACTGCATGGCCAAGTCCTAATTGTTCTTTTTGCCTAACAAAAACACACTCTATACCTTCTGGTAAAATATTTTTGACCATGTCAGCCATTTCATTTTTACCCTTTGTGCGCAAAGCCAATTCAAGTTCATTATTTCCATCAAAGTGATCTTCAATTGCACGTTTGTTACGACCAATAATGAATATTAATGTATCCAAGCCTGCAGCAATCGCTTCTTCAGCAACATATTGTATAAGTGGCTTATCTATGATGGGTAAAGGCTCTTTAGGCATTGCCTTGGTCGCAGGCAAAAACCTTGTCCCTAATCCTGCTACTGGAAAAACTGCTTTTCGAGCCTTCGATTTCATTTTAATTAATCCTTTACTTGAGATGTAACCTTGTTAAAAAAATTTAATAAGATTTTATATTTTCCAGTATAATTATCATATGTATTAAGCAAATTGTTAATAATTTTAATTACACATATATTGAGCTTATCGGAACCCCCAAGCCCATGATTTCGCATCGCTTTCGCCCTAACCGCGAATCTTCCAAAACGTAGCTTTTCCTTGTGTTCTGCTCCCGGTACCTATAGGCGGTTTACATGCGCAAGTATCTCGATATCCCACTCACATTAATCATGACGACTGTTTTGACAGTGGCCATGCTTTGGCCTATCAATCAGCCGCCCCCAGCGCCGGATGGTATCGACAAATTTGTACACCTCATTGCATTCGCAGCTCTGGCCTTTCCGCTGGCGCGCACAGGCCGCTTTGGATTGGTCCCGGTCTTTATCGGAGCAAGCGCTTTTGGCGTCCTTATAGAGCTCATCCAGCCCCCCTTTGGGCGCAGCGCAGATATACAGGATTGGATTGCAGATATTGCAGGTGTAGGGCTCGGAATTTTGCTTGCGCTCCTGTATCGAAGACTTCGTAAGCATCGCGCTTGAATATTCAGATGTGGATATTTCGCCCATTGGTTGTGGAAAATTTCGTTTCGGGATTTTGTGATTTAACCCTTTTTGAGTTGATCACACCAGACTTTCTGAGCCTTGCGCTGCTTTGAAATCGCTTCTCTTTTGTAGCGCTGAAGGAGACGCGCTCGCGTTTCAATCTGCCTCTGACCTTTGCGAATGTCTTTGGTAATAATCTGCAAAAGAATTTTTGAGGCATCCCGTGTCCATTTGTCTAAACTCCGATTACGCGTAAAACGAAGGTAGAGTTGATAATCATGTTCTTGATTGGCCCTTTCTTCAAAAAGTGGATCACGTTCTTGCTCAAATTCGTCAATGACGTTCAGCACGCTCCTAAGACGTACCTCAGCTTGTGCTAAATTCATGGCAAGCCGCTGCAGATCACTGAGAGCGTTCATGATAGGTAAGTCTGCTGTGGGGTCATTCAGGACGATACGGTAGCACTCCAAGACGGATTTGGGCGCGAGCTCTGCAGTGAGGCCATGCTTACGCGAATTGTTTTGTGCCACTTCTGCCCCTGTGCGCAGAAGCTCTGAGACATCGACCTCTTGTGGCTCATTGCTGATTGTTTCTAAAACGCGACCATAGCTCATTCAGCAGCCTTCACATCAATTGCGAGCGCGTTTTGGAGATTTTGGTAATCCTCGAGAATGCGACGGCGCCACTTTTCCAAATCAGACAGGACTTCATCCAATTCTTGATATTTCGATCCTGTTTCATAAACCACTGCCAATATTGTCTACGGGGATGGGAGGTCAGCTTTTATTTGGACTTGCGCTTTTTCAATTTGATCACTCTTTCCTGATTTAAGCTGCGCGATCACCTGACTTGCCGCAATGTTAGCGTCATGCGGATCAAAGACGTCATAATCTCCGTAAGATGTGATGGATGCAAAGAAATCATTATTTTGCTCCTTGTCCTCCAAACGCTGCCGGCGCTCTTCCTCATAAAATTCTTGTTCGGCAAGTTTCACATATTGGCTGGTGATTTCGTCAAAGACTGCTGATCTTGCGATGTGTCTCTCTTGAATGAGAATTTGGGCAATATCCCATTCGATCATGATGATATTCTCTGCCATGACAGCTTCATGGGGTCGCACAGGCGCAAGGTCAGTTAAGAGGGCTTCCCGAAATGCGTCTAAGTCATCAAGATGATCCCCTGCCCGATTGGGCGATTGATAGATCAATTCTTAAAAGCTGTTTAGACCAAAGTCACTCGGGAGGAGATGTGAGTTCTGGGTCATATAAGCTCCTATATATAGTGCTCACCATACCGTGATTCTCTACATCTCGCCATAACGGCATGAATTGGTCGGGGTATTTTGTGTAATGTATCCTAAAAGATATGCACTCAAGACAGACTATATTACGGCTGCTTCCAAAGGCGGACGCCGGGGCCCTCATCCGCACTTCCAATGAATTCAACGCCTGCTTGCTCCAAAGTCTGCTTTATGAGTTTCAAGTTTGCTGCAGTCGCTTTTTCTAGGCCGCCTTCGGACTCAATTCTGCGTATTGTTCTTGAACTGACGCCGCTTTTTTCGCCTAGTACATCCAAGGACCAACCCAGCGCAGCACGTGCCATTTGCAATTGCTGAATGGTAACCATTGACTTATACACCTTTATGTCCTTTAATCGGCCATATGTCCGATATTATCAAATCCCACGCCTTCCAAACATTGCAACATCTAGAAGGCGCATATGCTCCTAACACTCTCAAATCTTATTATGCCGATACTATCGCATTTGTCGATTGGTGCAGCGGGAAAAACATTGAGCCGTTTCCACTCACATCAGCGAGTACACGCAGTTACATTGAAACAATGGCCGAGAACTACAGCTACGCCTCAATCAGACGCCGACTGTCATGTCTGAGACGGATCAACAAACTTCTTGGGCACCAAGACCACACACAAACAGACGAAGTCTACCTTACAATCCGACGCCTAAAACGCTCTAAGTGCCTTGAGCAACAACAAGCCGTTGGCATCAATCATACTCTCTTACTGAAAATGATTGATGCGCAACCAGACACTCTCGTGGGCATCCGTAATAAAGCAATGCTTTCCTTAGGGTATGATTTCCTTGCACGGAGATCAGAACTCGTCGCACTCAGAACGACCGACTTGGAATTCACAAAAGATGGTGTGCTGAAAGGAATGATCAGAAAAAGCAAAACCGACCAGTATGGACGTGGTCGGCTTATCTTTGGCTCTGAACGGAGCGCTAAATTGTTAAGGGTGTGGTTTCGAAAGAATCCAAAAGAGATTGAAGCAGTTTTCTGTGCAATCAATCATGGGAAGTGTTTGGGTCGGCCTATTTGCGACAGAAATGTAAATGAAATTATCAAAAAGAGTGTTGTGAAATTTAAGCGCTGTGAGCGGCCAAGTGACTTGGAAGTTTCGGGGCATTCACTGCGCGTTGGCGCCGCTCAGGACTTACCCATCCAGGGCTACGATCTCGCAGCAATAATGCATGCTGGGGGATGGTCAAATGCTGAAATAGTTTCCAGGTACTTGCGGTTTTTGCAACACAATATTTGGAAGTAATGTTCGCTACTTCTGATAACCATCGGTTTGATGCCAACGCCAAGCGTCCGTTATCATATGATTGAGTGTTGATCGCTTTGGCTCCCAACCTAATGCAGATCTAGCCAGCTCAGAACCAGATACGAGTTTTGTGCAATCTCCGGCACGCCTAGGGCCTTCAATTACTGGTACATTGCGATTGGTTACTAAACCAGAATGCTCAATTACCTGACGGACGGAAAAGCCATTCCCGGTTCCAAGATTAAATACCTTATTTGAGCCTCCATTTTCTAACCACTTTAGGCCCAATAAATGCGCATCTACCAGATCACAAACGTGTACATAGTCACGAATACAAGTGCCATCAGGCGTCTCATAATCTGTCCCAAAAATCGTAATCGCATCTCGCTTACCATCAATAGCATCTAAAATTAGAGGTATAAGGTGCGTCTCAGGGTCGTGAAATTCACCTACTTCACCATCTGGATCAGCACCAGCAACATTAAAATATCGAAACATTACATATTTGAGACCAGACGCAACACTCATTTGATGGAGAATTTCTTCTACAGCCCTTTTTGAGGCACCATATGCATTAACGGGTTGCTGCTCACTATCTTCCGTAAGTACCACATTGTCTTGATCTCCGTATGTTGCACATGTCGATGAAAAAATTACATTGTGACAACTGTAAGAAACGCAGGTCTGAAATAAGTTCAGTGAGCCAACTACGTTATTGCGCCAATACTTGGCCGGATCTATCACACTCTCACCGACCTGACTAAACGCCGCAAAGTGCATAACTGCGCACGGTTGATATTTCTCAAACACCGACTTGAGACCATCAAGATCAAGTAAATCCACTTGCTCAAGCGGTCCAAATTTTACTGCGTCCTGCCACCCAGTCGATAGATTGTCTAAAGTAACCGGCGCAAAGCCTCGTCTTTGCAACGTTTTGCATGCGTGCGAACCGATGTAACCAGCGCCTCCTGTTACAATCACATTTTTGTTCAAATTTTTGATCTATTTTCTCCTCTATGCTCGGAAAGAAAATCTGCAAAGCTGCGTTCTAAACCTGACTTAAGCGACACGCTCGCTTGCCAACCAAGATTTGAAAGCAAACTAACATCCATAAGTTTTCTTGGAGTTCCGTCAGGCTTTGATGGATCAAATAAGACTGCACCTTTGAACCCAATTACCGCTCTTATTGTTTCTGCGAGTTCTCTAATTGTAACATCTGTGCCAGTACCCACATTGACATGAGACAGCATTGGCTTCGTGTGTCCTCGTAATGTTTCTGAGACAAAGTTATGAACAAAAAGGCTGGCTTCAGCCATGTCATCTACATACAAAAACTCTCGCATCGGCGTGCCCGAACCCCAAACAACAACCTCTTTTTGCTTGTTCAGTTTGGCCTCATGGAACCGTCTAATGAGTGCTGGTACAACATGACTATTCTCCGGATGATAATTGTCGCCTGGCCCATATAGGTTTGTTGGCATCACTGAACGATAATCTCTGCCATATTGTCGGTTATAGCTTTCGCACATCTTAATCCCAGCAATCTTTGCAATTGCGTAGGGTTCATTGGTGGGCTCCAGAACACCCGTCAGGAGAGCATCTTCTCACATTGGCTATTCTACTGCACGTGGATAAATACACGAAGATCCCAGAAAGAGTAATTTTTGCACATCGTTCATATGCGCTGCATGGATGACATTGTTCTGGATCTGAAGGTTCTGATAAATAAACCCTGCAGGGTAGGTATTGTTAGCATGGATGCCCCCCACCTTTGCAGCTGCTAGAATAACTTCATCAGGCTTTTCTGATTTTATGAACTCATATACTGCTGACTGATCCATTAGATCTAAATCGTCACGGCAACGCGTAATAACTTCCACATCCGGTTGCCTTTCTAACTGCCTACAAATAGCACTACCAACCATTCCTCTATTACCTGCAACAAAAACTTTGTTCATCACTTCGTCTCTTTTTTCTATTACTACCGAGTGGTTCGCTTCAAATGTATTATTAAATTTTAGGTATTTGGGGCGTAAATTTCCAAATCGCACGTTGTAATCTGTGGATAGTGAAATCTATGATCTACTTAGTTTAGTTAAATAAAACAGACTAATCTTACAAAATTTATATGAGCTTCATTTTTTTCGCAATCGCAGCCAAATTTTCTCTTTAACGCGTACTGGTGCTAGGATAGCGAAACATCGTGTGAAAAATGCGAAACAGGAGATACCATTTGGTAAGACAGTGGTTTGAAGTTTTAACTGAAATAATTTAATCTCAGCAAAAATATGCCTGATACCGCTACGTCTTCCCAGCATACTTGGCCCTGCTTTCGCAGTTACCAAGACCTTTGCGGTGTTCATCATTTTCCATCCTTTTCCAGCTAAAACTATCCATAATGCATAGTCTTCCCGACCATAAATATTTGGATAGCCACCGCTAGATTTTACGACTGCAGTCCGAAACGCAACACTCATATGATTAAATGGATTTCGCCATGCCATGCGATCTATGATTTCGTCGTGAGTACGAGGGACACGTCTATGCACTTTCATAGGCCAACCCACCTCGGCTATATCACTCCCAACCACTGCAACATCTTCTTTTTCGAAGTGAACGGCCAATTCACCAAATCTGTTTGAGTGATTGTAATCGTCACAATCGCAACGAATACACCATTCGGTTTGCACATGTTGCAAACCGATATTTAAAGCATCAATTAAACCAGTATTTTTCTCTTTCCAAATTAATTTGTACTTAAACTCGCGTGTTATATCATTTAACAATACGTTTTTGTCCGCACTAAGAGGCCCATCTACTACTATTATGCTTTCATATGGTTGAAGGCTATTCTTATTTATTGAATTAATAGAATTGATTATTTCTTTTTGTGTGTTGCCATTGTAGAGGCACATCAGTACGGAAAAACTATTACTCACTTTAAACTCCTAAAACACTTCATTATCATAAATCGAATAAAACTGCCCAATATTCCAATATTATATTTGAAATTTATTTTTGTGGAATCACTCAGCTCTCTATAGACACCGGGAGCTCTAAATTACGTTCTTTAAGCAATGCCAACCTGCGCGCTGCTTTATGGTCTTCTATCACCATTTCATTGCATAATTCCTGTGCTGTAATCTGTGGCTCCCACCCCAATTCTCGTTTTGCTTTTGAGGGGTCACCGAGTAACGTTTCCACTTCTGCAGGCCGGAAGTATCGCGGGTCTATTCGAATAATTTCTTGACCCGCGGATACCATTGGCGCTAGGTCTCCGGAAACGTCGACCACAACGCCCACCTCATCCACACCTGAACCTTTGAATTCAATATCAATGCCGAGAGCATTTGCCGTCCATATTATGAATTCGCGAACGGAATATTGTTTGCCTGTGGCAATCACAAAATCGCGCAGAACCTCTTGTTGCAACATCAACCATTGCATTTTTACGTAATCTTTGGCATGCCCCCCATCTCGAAGTGCATCGATATTTCCCATATGCAAACATTTCTCCAGCCCAAGAGCGATATTGGATAATCCTCTAGTAATTTTCCGTGTTACAAAAGTTTCCCCACGACGAGGACTCTCGTGATTAAATAAAATGCCATTACATGCATACATGTTATACGCTTCTCTATAGTTCACACAAATCCAGTAAGAGTATAACTTAGCAGCAGCATAAGGTGAACGCGGGTAAAAGGGCGTGGTTTCTTTTTGAGGTGTCTCCTGCACCAGCCCATATAACTCTGAAGTCGAAGCTTGATAAAATCTTGTTTTTTTATCCAATCCGAGAACTCTAATGGCTTCTAAGATCCTCAGTGTTCCAATGCCATCGACATCAGCAGTGTACTCAGGACTCTCAAAACTAACTGCCACGTGAGACTGAGCGCCCAGATTATAAACCTCATCAGGCTCAATGTCGTGCAGCAATCTTGTAATATTAGAAGTATCGCTCAAATCGCCATAATGTAATTTAAATCGAGCACTTTAAACTTGAGGCCTTGGTAAATATGATCAATACGTTTCGTGTTGAAGTTCGAAGACCTGCGCTTCAATCCATGGACGACATAACCCTTTTCAAGCAGAAACTCTGCTAAGTAAGAACCATCTTGCCCAGTGACACCTGTGATAAGCGCTACTTTTGACATCAATTTTCCTCGTAGTTAACATTAGCCTAATACGCAAGTCCCAGCCAGCTTACTTCAATCAGCATTTAAGGCCTGCTTAAGTTGATTATCCAAGTCGATCCTTATAACGACTTGAACTATATGGCGGAACCTGTAATGATCTTCGCCTGCTTTTTATCTTGACCACCTATTATCTGCCGCAGATAAGTAATAAGAATGATAGAGTAACGGTGATTGGCTCACGAAACAATCATACTGTTTATAGCTATGCTGACTCAGCACTCCAATTTTTACACTTCGCACCAAAAGGATCAAAGTGTTGCTCATAGACCTCAGAGGCTTCGTTACACGCTAGCTCATAGTTATTCAAAATAACATTGAAGTGATTACCAATCATTTCCCCAAGCATTAAATTATCTACCGAGTTAGGGAAACACTTACAGTAAATTGAACCATCTAAAAACTCTGGAAACGAACCAACATCTGAGGCAACCACAGGCACTCCGAGCGCCAAGGCAACCGGCAACTGAGCACTTTGAGTACTCTCACGCTGACAAAGAAAAGCAACTTTACCTGACATTACAAATTGATAAATTTCCTCGTCCAAAATAAATTCATCTCGTAGTTCCCAGTGAATATTATCAACCCCGCCTACTGTTTGACGCACCCTCGAGAGTCGCTCATTAGACCGTGATAATACACCAATAGACAAGTGGGGGTGCATCTTTGCTACCTGGAGAAGTCTATCTAGGCCTTTTTCGCTATTCAGCGAACCCCACATTACTAAGTCAAACTTTTTGTCAATATCACATTCTACTTTGTGCACACACAATTCTTTATCTAACATCAGCGGAACTATACTGGAATGCGAATCTGAATATTTTTTGCAGACGTTGGAACCGAAATTTGATAAAAATATAAATCGTGTAAATTTACTCATTCCATAAGTCCATATCTTATACAACACGTAGAATCTCAGGGTCGGTGACCTTTCAAACAAAATTAATGGCTCATGCAAAAAGTAATAAAATTTGAGATGCTTATAATATAATAAGACGAGAATTAATAAGTAGAATTCTGGAACATAAAAGTATATCTTCGTATGCCTATCCATCATATCTAAATTAGCTTTTAAATCAATATATCCATTATACTTTTTTAAAATCACCGTTTTATCAGCAATACACAAACTTTCTGCGAATGGCGTAAGAACATGATTATGCTTTACAAATAAATATTTAGATATTCTTTCAGCCATTTCTCCATCCCCATGGTGATTTCTTTGCCTCTAACAGGCTAAACACAATCAATAAAAACATATGAAATAGAACTGGCCGCGACGGAGCTATAAACAGTATTGCGACATACACAACGATATTGAGGAGACAAAAAGTTGACAAAATAGGCTGCTGTATTATGATTTTTTTTGGATATTTTGAACACGTAGCAAATAGAAATATAAAAATTGCGCCCACCGCATACTGTATCGAAAACACACTCTGATTGTTAATAATATCTAATATCCACTTTATCGGTAGTAACACACTGATCATAATTCTATTTAAAAACACATACTCCATCGTCGCTAAGCTATTAAGGCACGTCTCAAAAACTGGAAATTTACAAGAATAACTTGACTCTAAAGCAACTTGCTGAAACGCATAACTTATATTGTAAACATCACTCCGCACCAAAAAATACATTAAAATTATTGACCCACAAATACACCAGAAAGGAAATTGCCATCGGCTCTTGTAAGATTTTACTATTAAATAGGAAAACGCAAGAATTAGTGCTGATTCTGGCCTCCCAAGCACTATGAGCGCATACCCTAAACATCGCATTAGCATTTTTGGAGTAAAGAAAAGTAGTAGACCAACCATTATTAAGTATTCTTTTGTCACCAACATAAAGTATGGCATGAAGATAAGAATAGCCATCGCAAAAAATAATGAGGACTTTAGGGTATAAAATACTGATAATATTAAAATTAATATAGAAATGTTCACGATAGGATACATGTGCAGTGGAACTATGTTTGCGTAAAGTATATTTATTAATACTACACCTGCTGAACTTGGATTTACTGGGTTATTAATAATATCATGAAAGCTGTTTATTTTGTATTCATATCCTATTTTTGCATAATAGAAGCCATCAATGATAAAATTACTTTGAATGTTACTAGTCCAATTTATGCGCATCTCTAATGGAACAAATATAATATAAATTAAGCATATGCTTATGAAGTATAATAATACTAATTTAGACGATGATGCGAACTTTATCATTTAAGTAGGAACTGGAATATTTTTACATTGTAAAGATGTTTTGCCGAGAACATCAAAAGTTTTAAGCGGTATTTCAGACTATATAATCTGTCAATCATCGTGATTTTTTTTGATGCGTTCCGCCAAGATACTTTTTTGCCCTGGACAATCAAATTACTCACGCTCACAAGATTATAATTTAAGTTACCGCATTTATATCCATTTATTAATTTATAACTTTCGCGCTCAAACTCCCATGGGGTTTTCGTTGACATTAGTAAATGTCTTAGCATATGAACTTTAATCAGAGATACCATTGTAGAAATTGAATGATCTCCAGATGTTTTTGAGAGAGGTAGGAAATCGCTTAATACAGCCCTTTTAAGTTTAACAGCAGGTGGCGCATAAAGTGAGACGTAATCATAATTTAAATTAATTAGGCTTTGTATGATCGTGTCAAATTCTGGCTCTGCAACACACTGTGTGAAAAGCAGATCATCCATAGTTAGTATTACGTATGATTCGATTTTTAAACCTTCGATAAGCTTAAGTAGATTTGCATTCCAACCTTCATCTTTCATGGTCAGCATATAATCATCTTCTACGAGATTTACCTCGATATCAGACACCGCCATAATTTTCTTATTGGGAAGACTCGTTTTTATTGATTGATACACATCCTGAAAAACAGATTGGTATTTTTGGCATGTGCCAACGACGATTGGAATATTGTGCTTAAAAGTCATTATACGGATCGCAACCTTCGGAACTTGTTACTATTTGCAACCCACTTTTTAGGTCAGTTTTAGCAATTGGACAGATTTCATCTATTTTTTGTGTACAAGGCAATCTACGGGAAGGTGAGCCCTCAGGGGGGTTACTATATTTTACTGTTTTTTTGGTTTGTGTCAGCTCAACTAGGAGGTTAACTAAGTCTTGCAAAGATGTTTCTGTTGAGTTGCCAAGATTGTATGTCTCGCCGTCGTCTGCTTTCGTGGCTACGCTATGTATTTGTTCAACCATATCAGTTATATAACAGTAAGATCTGGTAGAATTCCGATCACCTCTCACAACCAGTTCACTAGTATTATCTTTTATTAAGTTTATTAAATCTGGAACGACATGAAATCTGTCAAAAGGTCCGTAGGCATTGTTAGGCCGTACTATGTTAAAACAAAAATCTTTGTTTTGCTGCTTTGTCGTGTGCAAGAGAGATTCACAGTAAATTTTACCAATCGAGTACGACCACCTTGGATTCGAAATATCTGGAATTGTAAATGGTGAATTTTCAGGTGTTGGTATGATTTTTGTGTCTCCGAAAACTTCAGGCGTAGAGAAATATATCAGTTTAGCATCGTATTTTTCTGCTAAATTGATACTTGAAGATACATTATTAGCAGCACATCTCAGAATCTCTGCACCACGTGTATAAAACTGCTTGGTACCATTGATGTAAGACAAATCGAAAATATAATCATAATTTTTATCTTTGCTTACACCTAGCTCATTCAAATCTAGTTTAAGTAAATCTATATTTTTATTAATATATTTAAATCTTTTTTCACTTCCATTAGATAAATTATCTATGCAGGTGAGGTTCATTTCACTTGATAATCGCTTCGTAAGATATGTTCCAATAAAGCCAGCCGCGCCAATAATTAATGCATTTTTCATAATGCGATACTCCCAAAATTAATGATATTATTTAAATTGGATAATTGATACTTTGTCAGCGCTCCCTGTATATCAATAATCTTTTCGAATGTACCTAAATACTCTATAGTCAGGTCACCATAACTTTCATGGTTATTCAGTATAATTAAACACTTTTTGGTACCAATATCTGGAAGTTTCGACAGCCCTATGCCTGTTGTTTTTATCACTTCGTGATCATACGATTCAAAATCATGTAGAAACTCTACTTCACGATGTTTTTGTAGCTCTTTAAGTAATCGAATTCCCATCGATCCGCGTAAATCACTGGTGGCTGGCTTACCTTTAAATGCTAACCCAGACATTACCACTCTAGAACCGCTTATATGTTTTAAAATCAGTTCTGCAAATGTTTGAATTAATGTTTCATTAAAAGCCCTACTCATCATAGTGAAATTATACTGAGCAAGCAATGGTATTTCATGTGTTGCATAGTCTCTGACCGATAAAATGTATGGGTCCTTCTCCAAACATGGTCCACCTACGAAACCAGGCTTTGGTATACCTCCACGCGGGTAATCTAGGTTCGCCGCTTCAATCGCTTCAATGCCATTACTCCCAAATTGCTGTGCAATTAACGCGAAGTAGTTACCAATGGCAAAAGTCATGTCTCGGTATGTATTGTTAAATAATTTTGCTAACTCTGCAATTTCTAAAGAAGAAACTCTTACGATTTTATCTGTCAAAACTGAAAACAAATCTACTGCTTTTTCCATCGCGTAATCATTGTTTGCACCTATAATCTGTGGCAGGCTATTTAACTCTTTCAAAGCCTCGCCTTCTATAGTTCTTTCGGGGGCAAAACAGACGTTTGTTATGCCTTTAGTTTCCAACATAGTCAGTAACGCATTGCTGCTACCCACAGCAATTGTACTTCGCAGAACAACGACCACATCATGGTTGCAGCTGAATTCAGGAAGACCATTTATTGCGGCCAGCAATCCATCAAAGTGCACTTCCCCGTTTTCATTCAGCGGCGTTCCTACTGTTATAATTACGTAATCGTAATCCGATGAGTCTAATTTGTCAGAAAAACTGAAATTTCCAGAAGAAATACATGATTTGAGTGCCATTTCAATTCCTGCCTCTTTAAAATGAGGCTCACCCATTCTTATACTCTTGAGAATATCTTGATTTATTTCAACCCCTGTCGTTTTCACCCCACGGATTGATAAGGCGATCGCAAGAGTAAGTCCTACATATCCCATTCCTATTATACATACTCGAGCGTCTGCTTGCATCAGTTCATTCTTTCTTTGACTCAGAATAAATTCTGTATATTACACCACACATACAAATTATTTTTATTAAAAAATATTCAGTGAAACTTAATGGTTGATAAGTTGCGGTCAATATTAAAAACGCAATCACAACCAAGGCCACTTTAAGCATTCGAAGTGGATACCTTAAGACTTCTAGCGAGACAATAATATTGAATGTAGTAAAGCATAGAATATAAAATAAGATTATTAAATAATGCATTTCTAACGTTATTGTAAACGTTAACATATATGTAACTATGCCACAAAATGATAAAGCTGTGATCAAAATTATTGTTTGGATTAAATCTGTAATTCGCGTTTGACTCTGTTCTTTGAAAAACTTGAAAATTATTAATGAACATAACGATAGAGGGATTGAGTAAATAAATTTACTTAACATTATGTATTCAGCTAAATAATCAGAATTTCGCATCGCAACAGAATCTAAATGTATAAAAATGGGAATGAATGCGCTTGTGCTCAATATCCAAAAAACTTTATTAATTGCTGAGAACGTAGGCCAATAACGAGGAATTAATACAGACAACGAAAATTTAGAACAGATAGAAATGCTTGTTACCGATATAAGTGCTGCAATAATGTATGCTATGATCCAAGAATTTTTAATTCCAATCAAATCTAATCCTAACACGAGCGAAAAAAGAAGCGCGGGTTGCAATAGTAAATATATTTTTTCTCTCACACCATCGTTCTTATCGCGTAAGAATATAACCAAACATATTATCTGTTGTTGTATTAAATAAGCTACGACCAATCCAAAAATACGTAAGTCGTTTACAAATAAGCTATAGATTAGTGTTATAATACATAAAGCTAGTGATAACCACTGGTATGAACTAAACACACTAGATCCATCGTCTCTAGTCTGAATTACAGAAATGTTATGTGCTCCCTGAGCTATAACATGTAAGTAAAAGCCAGCAATTACGTTAAGCTGAACGAATAATTCAAACTCACCAAAATCTGTAACCATCGGCAATAGCAGAAATGTCATTAGGTTGATGAAACTTGCACCTGCAGGTATTATGTAAAACGCAAGGTGTTGAAAATGTTTTCTACCTAAGTAGTGATTTAAATTATAAATAAATTTCATCTTATGGTGCCGTGGTTAATCTTTCTTACTATTTAGCCTATTTCACAAAAATTAACACCAGAGAAACCTTGTTGTTATTTACCAATATTTATATCCAAAAATATAAATTATATATGCTAGAAATTTTTTATATAATGCTGTATCATGATTTTTTTCTATACAATAACCATGATATTTCTTTCGTTTCAATTTTTTCGGATCAAAGATTAGCCTTTTAGTAAGAAGATCAGCTCTACGAAATAAATTAAACTCCTGAACTAGCGAACTATCGCTTTGTAATGTATTAATGATTTGATATTCACTCAAATCCATAGTTGTACCTGTGAAGTCTCCGTTCAGTTTACTGATCACATTCTGAAAAAAAATATTCATATCAGTTATACCTTTTTTAACGATATTTGGTTTGACTAAAATACAATTTGCAACTGACGAATAATTTTGTAATTTAAGATTTGGAAATATAAGCGCGATCAATGCATTATACACTGAATATTTCTCTTTCACTTTTAGTTTGCATTTAGTATCAAAAATATTTTTTATTGTTTCATTAAATAGGAAGGTGTCGCCATCCAAAATAAGAAATTCGTCGTTTTCATACTCTATTGATTTGAATTTTATATATTGTTGTCGATACCAGGAACGCTTTGTTTGAGGAATTGTTTCGAGCAAAATTATAGTATCTTGATCCAATAATAAACGATCATCTCTAACTGTGACGTGGTTGAAATCACCAGTAAGCTCTAGAAATTCAGGAACATCGGGGGTCTGGATAATGACAGCATATTTATCGCACAATTCTTCAAGTTGATCCTTAACTATCTGAAAGGTGAATTTTGTAGCAAATATAACAATTTTTCGCATCTCAAATTTTAATCTCGCTGATAGATATCTTCGTAACGTATAATATCATCTTCACCCAAGTAAGAACCAATCTGTACCTCAATCAAGATCATAGGCAATTTACCTGAATTCTCCATCCGATGCACTGCACCAAGCGGTATGTACACAGACTGTCCCTCAGTAACCAGGCTAACTTCTTTATCTATGGTAACCTTAGCGGTGCCCTCTACGACAATCCAATGTTCAGATCTGTGATTATGACTTTGTAAACTTAATGCTGCTCCTAGCTTAACGCAGATCCGTTTTACTTGAAAACGATCGCCAGTAATCAGACTTTCAAACCAACCCCACGGACGGTGATCTTTTGGGAAATTTTCAGCTTGCTTAATACTTTTGCTTTTTAGTAATTCTACTGCCTTTTTGACATCCTGCGCGCGATCTTTTGGAGCGACCAAAACTGCATCTGACATGGCAATTGCCATAATATTGTCTAAACCTATTCCCACAACTTGTTGGCCACTACTCTCAGAGCGCAATAAGCTATTTGAACATTCAATTACATGAGCCGTCTCCGAAGTTACGTTACCTGATCTGTCTGGCTCGCTCTCTGACCAAACCGCATCCCATCCTCCTAAATCAGACCATTTTGATGCGTACGGCACAGCAACCAAGTTCTGCGCTTTCTCCATAATAGCGTAATCTATACTGATCTCATGAAGCTCGGACCAAGGCTCTGAAGCTAAACGTAAAAAACCTAAGTCCTCAGATGCTTCACTCACAGCTTGTGACACAAGATCAAGTGTCTCTGGTGCGTAAGTTCTGAAGGCATCGACCATGTCTTGAGCACGGAATAGGAATATTCCAGCGTTCCAGAAATAGTTACCAGCTTCCAGCATCCGCTTTGCATCCTGCAGGTTGGGTTTCTCGACAAAGGTCTTCAGATCGGAAGAGCCGTGATCATCAAGAGCATTTGTCGACAGCTCTAAATATCCGTATCCTGTATCGGGATGCGTCGGTTTGATGCCAAATGTGACCATTTTTTGATTTTGAACATGCGATAATCCCACCTTGATTGCCTCATGGAAAACATCTGTGTCAGGGATCACATGATCCGATGGGGCAACCAGTAAAATGGCGTCCTTGTCTTTTGCCTGTGCAAAGATGCTTGCAGCTAATATCGCACCGGCTGTATTTTTTGCTTCTGGCTCAATCAAAATTGGGCCAGGATTTATACCCACTTCTTGTAACTGTTCCCCAATGATGAAACGGTAATCAGAATTCGTAAGCGTAATGTGCGGAGCAAATTCAAGCGCAGCGGAGGTTGTCAGCCGCTGTGCACTAGATTGAAACAACGTATTGTCAGCAATGAGCTTCGAAAACTGTTTAGGATAGGATTTACGAGACAATGGCCATAAACGTGTTCCGGATCCACCGGCTAATAGTACAGGTTGAATTATTGACATATTAAACCACCAATCTTTTTTGATATTCCGAGTAGGATGCCTGCATGAATCCATCCACTGATCCACAATCGAAGCGTCGACCGTTAAAATGCACAGTTTCGACAGAGCCCTGCTGCGCGTGTATATTGATCGCATCTGCCAACTGGATTTCCCCACCTGATCCCGCCTTGAGGCCCCGCAAGGTGTCAAAGATATCAGGCGTCAGGACATAGCGTCCGATAGAGGCCAGGTTTGAGGGTGCATTATGCGCATCGGGTTTTTCAACCAAGCCCGCAATACCCACACCGGCCCCATTTGGCACAACAACCCCGTATTTTGAGATATCTGGCCCATCGACCTCCATAACCGAAAGTTGAGATTTGCCACTGCTTACATATGCTTGCGCCAGATCTGCTGTCACACCAGGTTCGTAATCCGTAAGGAAATCGTCCGCCAGCAAAACGGCAAACGGATCACCACCAACAGCACGTTCCGCGCACAAAACTGCATGACCTAACCCCAGCTGTTCAGCCTGACGCACAAATATGCATTCAACACCAGAGGGAATGATATTGCGCACCATGTCGGCTTGTGCGTCTTTACCCTTGGCGCGCAGCATAATTTCCAATTCATTATTCGCATCAAAGTGATCTTCAATCGCACGCTTATTTCGGCCGGTAACAAAAATCAGGGTGTCGATACCCGCGGCAATCGCCTCTTCCGCCGCATATTGGATCAAAGGTTTATCAACGATCGGTAGTAGCTCTTTCGGCATCGCTTTGGTTGCAGGTAGAAAGCGCGTGCCAAAACCAGCAACGGGAAAGACGGCTTTCGTAATTTTTCTAGGATCCATCATTCAGTGTAAAAAATCTCTCGGTTAGGATCAGGACTGATGAATTCACTCTGCAATGTCCGGTGAACCCCATCACTTAATGAAAACGGAGCTTGGAAATTTTCCAAACCCGCTTTCGCGCTCTTAAATTCTGTCGATGAAGCAAATTTCTTTACACGGATTGAACTCACAGGCAAATTCTTACCACTTATTTTGGCAACTAAGTCTGCTGTATATCCCAAAATTAAGCCCAACCAGTAAGGCAAACGTGGACCAACCCCACCTTTACCCTTCAGCTTAGCTCTTACCTGCGAAACCAACTCATCCATCGTCAAGTCAGGCGTATCAACATAATTATATACACCGTATTTCTGTTCAGTTGCCACGCAGGTCTCTAAGAAGGCGATAATATTGCCGATATACGCCATCGACTTTTTATTCTCGCCTTTTCCAACCATCAGGAATTTACCTGAAGCGATTTGGTTCAATAAGTTGAAAACGTTCCCACGATTACCCTCGCCAAATATAACAGTCGGCCGAACGATAATCAGCGACTTGTCACCATTGGCATGCCAGTCTAGAAGCTTCTCCTCAGCTTCAAACTTAGTCCGTCCATATTCATTAAATGGGTCTATTGATCCGCTCTCATCCGTCCCCGGCTCTGCAAATCCATAAACCGCAACGGTACTGGTGAAGACAATCTTATCGATACCCTTTTCTTCACAAACTAAAGCAACGTTTTCGGCGCCATCTACATTTGTAAGCTGATATTCTGATTTATCCCTGACGTCGTCGCGATGCACCGCCGCCAAATTAACCACCACGTCACCTGTGATCGTATTCCGCAAAGTCTCCGCGTCGCGCACATCCGCAATCTTACACTTCTCCGGGAATTGATTACTCATTTTGAGGTCAATAATCTCAAAATCTTGCTGCTTCAATGCAAGCTGCCGGCACAAGTTTGTTCCAACAAACCCCGAACCACCAATCACTGTGATTTTTTTTGCCATCACTAAATTACTTCAAATCTTCTTTCTTATAACACGTCAAAACGTCACATACCCATAACACACCATTATTGGAGGCTACAATCTATTGAATTTGATTTAGATTTTACAAAATTCAACGTTACATCAAAAATAAAACGCATTTCTTTGGTTATATCTTTCAACTTAAATCCTGCTCTAATTTAATAATCTCTTTTTTTAATAGTTCATATTCTTGTTTTTTACGCACTAGGAATTTGCTTGTAACCAAAGATTTCTCACGAATACCTTTTGGAGTTAACAAATAAGAATATTTCATCTTTTGCGAGCTATCTTTAAAATTTGAAAGCTTTACAAAACCCATATCAATTAGTGATGTTAACAAATAATAAGCAGATCCGTTAGAAATTCTAACTTTTTGGGCAATTTCACGCGTGGTCATTTGAGGGTTTTCATTTATTATTTGAAACACTCTAAACTTTGCATCTTCCTGATGC
>MDSY01149664.1_pt1 | contig 18634 bp, 10 predicted proteins | sample 811131 | NCBI WGS metagenome assembly MDSY01 (sample SAMN05326643, study PRJNA326480) | marine metagenome | isolation source: seawater | place: Atlantic Ocean: South West | collected 2010
CAAAAACAAGAAAAAGATCAACAAATAGCTCAATCTAATATACAAGCGCAGGCACAAGCTAATGCACAGGCCTCGGAAGCTGCAGCGTTAGCGGAAGTTCAAAAGCAACAAGCTTTAGCCCAGACAAAAGTGCAAATTGAAAAAGCTAAATCAGATTTTGAAATTGCTAGAATGGAACAAGAAGCATTAATTAAGAAACAATTAATGGCAGAAGAGTTTAACTATAATATACAATTAGCTCAAGCGCAAGCATCCGCAACAACAGGAAAAGAACAAGAAATAGAAGATAGAAAAGATAAACGTGTAAGAATACAAGGTACGCAGCAATCTGAACTTATTGATCAAAGAAAAAATGATTTATTACCTAAAAATTTTGAATCAGCAGGTAATGATAACTTAAGTGGCTTTGGATTAGAGCAATTTGAGCCAAGATAAATTTTATTAATTAATTATATTATATCATGTCAACAGAAGTAAAACAAGAAGGAGAGTTTAAAATTAAAAAACAAACTCCTAAAAAGTTAGTTAACCAAGAAGGTAACATAACTAAATTAGATTTAACAAAGCCAGGCAATGAGCAAGGGGTCGTAATTCCCTCAGTGCAAAAGGTTGTTATACCTAAAGAAGAATTAAAAAAACAAGAAAATGCCGTTCAAGCACAAGAGACAGATGATAGCAATGCTGTTATCGAAGGATCCGAAGACAGTAGCAACAGCAAAAAAGTGGCTGCAGAAATACGGGTCACCGAAGAAGCAATAGAATCTAATTCACCAATACAAGTTATTGAAAATGAAGAAGATGACATTAAAGAAGCAGTAGAGGATAATAAAGTTGGCAATTCCGTAGAGGAAAAAAAAGAAATATTGCCAGAAGAAAAAATAGAAGAACTGCCAGAAGGGGTAGATAAACTTATAAAGTTTATGAAAGAAACTGGTGGTGATGTAAATGACTATGCTAGATTAAATGCGGATTATTCTAATATAGATAATGATGCATTATTAAAAGAGTATTATAGAGTAAGTAAACCTCATTTAGATTCAGAAGATGTAAATATATTATTAGAAGATTTTACATGGGATCAAGAAATAGATGAGGATAGAGACATACGCAAGAAAAAAATTGCGTATAAAGAAGAAGTTGCAAAAGCTAAAAGCTTTTTAGAAGAAACTAAGAGTAAATATTACGAGGAAATAAAGTTAAGACCTGGTGTTACTCAAGAACAACAAAAAGCAACAGACTTTTTCAACCGATATAATGAAGAGCAACAGCGTAATGAAACTGTTCGAGAAGGATTTATTAATACAACTAAAGATTATTTTTCTAATGATTTCAAAGGTTTTGATTTTAAATTAGGAGAAAAAAAAGTTAGATATGGTATTAAAGATCCCGAATCAACTGCTAATAATCAAAAAGATCTTACAGACTTTGTTGGGACGTTCCTTGACAAAAATGGTCAAATGAAAGATCCAGCTGGTTATCATAAGGCAATTTATGCTGCTCGTAATACTGATACTATGGCAACACATTTTTATGAGCAAGGCCGTGCTGATGCTATAAAAGATCAAATTGCAAAATCTAAAAACATTACAACAGAACCTAGGAAAAATCCTACTGGTGATATTTTTGTTAATGGATTAAAAGTAAAAGCACTTTCTGGGGTAGACTCTTCAAAACTTAAAATTAAAAATAGAAAATTTAACAATTAAAAATTAATTAATTATGGCAAATGTCATCCCCAGTTTTGGGGCAATTACACCGAGTCAATCACAACAGGCTCTTTCAACAAATTATTTACAATTCACAAACGCTGCGGGAGCTAACTTTTCCTCTTTTGCACAACAGTATCTTCCTGAAATATATGAGCAAGAGGTAGAGCGTTATGGGAATAGAACACTTTCTGGATTCCTTCGTATGGTTGGAGCAGAAATGCCTATGACTTCAGATCAAGTTATTTGGTCAGAACAAAATAGATTACACGTTGCTTATAATACAGTTACTAAAACAGCTGCTAATGACAACATTTTAACTTTTCCACTTGTGGCTGTCGCAGGCCCTACGTTTGTAGACAACGTAATTTCAGTGCAAGATACTATTGTTATTATGAATCCAACTAATGGACTAGAAGTAAAAGCTTTAGTTACAGCTAGTGCAGGTTCTAATGCCGCTGGTTCTGCTCTTGGTACAATTACTGTTGCTCCTTATATAGGTGCTACTGTAGCAACTACTTTAGGTGCGGGTGGAGCTGCTCTTGCTGGTCTTAAAATATTTGTTTACGGTTCTGAATACAGAAAAGGAACAAATGATAATACCATTACAAGCATTACTCCTTCTTTCACTCAATTTAATAACTCTCCTATTATTATTAAGGACAGATACGAAATTAACGGATCTGACATGGCTCAAATTGGATGGATTGAAGTAGCTACAGAAGATGGAACTTCAGGTTACCTATGGTATCTTAAAGCTGAATCTGAAACTCGTTTACGTTTTGAAGACTATCTTGAAATGGCAATGGTTGAAGGTGAGCTTGCTGCCGCAGGTTCTGCAGTTGCTGGCCTTGCTCCTACTTTTGGAGGAACTGAAGGTCTTTTTGCTGCTATCAACACCAGAGGTAATGTACTAAACAACTTTAGTGCTACTGCTGGTCTTGGAGAATTTGACAGTATTCTTAAGAATCTTGATACTCAAGGGGCTATTGAAGAGAATATGCTTTTCTTAAACAGAAAAACTTCTTTGGATTTTGATGATATGCTAGGTGCTATTTCATCAGGAGTACAAGGGGGTACTGCTTTTGGATTGTTTGAAAACTCTGAAGAAATGGCTTTAAATCTTGGATTTTCAGGATTTAGAAGAGGCTCTTATGACTTTTACAAAACTGACTGGAAATATCTTAATGATGCTTCTACAAGAGGTGGAGTACAGGTTTCAGGTATTGATGGAGTTCTTATTCCTGCAGGTACATCTACAGTTTACGATCAAATTTTAGGATCTAATATCCGTAGACCATTCCTACATGTACGTTACAGAGCTTCTGAAACAGAAGATAGAAGAATGAAATCTTGGATTACAGGTTCTGCCGGTGGTGCTTATACTACAGGAATTGACTCTATGGTAGTTCACTTCTTATCTGAAAGATGTTTATGTGTACAAGGTGCTAACAATTTTGTATTGTTTACTGCATCATAGTATTTTGATAAAGATAAGGCGTCATTTATTTGGCGCCTTGCTTTATTTTTTTTAATTATTTAATTTTATTATATCATGGCTAAAAAAGCTAACATCGCAGTAAAAGATATTGAGGTTGCAACTCAAACAATTGAAAAACCAATTACTAAAACTACTCAACAACCTAAAAAACCTAGTTGGGAAATTAAAGATAGAACGTATACTTTGCTTGGACATCATTCTCCAATAACTTATACAATACCAGCAAGGCACAGTGCTAAATACCCTTTGCTTTGGTTTGATGAAGAATCAGGCGAGCAAAAAGAATTAAGATATGCAACTAATCAAAACTCTGTATTTGTACAAGATCAAAAAGGAGAAGCTACATTAGGTCATATTATTTTTCACAATGGTACATTAAGTGTTAGTAAACAAAATCAAAATTTACAAAAAATGCTTTCTTTATATCATCCTACTAAAAATATAAAATATAAAGAATTTGATCCAGTTGAAATTGCGCATGACGAACTGGATGATTTACAATTAACAATCGAGGCTTTAAACATGGCTCGAGAAATGGATATTGATATAGCAGAAGCTGTATTAAGAGTTGAGATTGGATCTAAGGTATCTGAGATGAGTTCTAAGGAGATTAGAAGAGATCTTATACTATTTGCACAGCGTAATGCAGAACTGTTTATAGATCTTGCTAATGACGATAATGTACAACTTAGAAATCTTGCTATAAACGCTACTGAAGCAGGCATTATATCTTTATCTCAAGATCAAAGAACATTTAATTGGGCTTCTAATAATAGAAAATTAATTAACGTTCCTTTTGATGAAAATCCCTATTCAGCTATGGCTGCATTCTTTAAAACAGATGAAGGAGTTGAAATTTATAAATCTATAGAGAAAAAACTTTCATAACGTGTAATATTTATAATATATAAGGTCGTGTTTTAGCGGCCTTTATATTATATAACAAAAAATAAAAATGTCAATAAACGTAAATACTGTATATCAAACAGTGTTGTCTATTTTAAATAAAGAACAAAGGGGGTATATGACACCTGATGAATTTAATAAAGTAGGAACACAAGTTCAGCTTGAAATATTTGAAAAATATTTTGAAGATCTAAATCAACAAGCTAGGGTTCCTCAAAGCAATTTAAACTATGCCAACAGATTAGAAAATATAGATGAAAAAGTAGCTATATTTAAAACGTTTGGTAATGCTGCTTATAATAATGTTTCTGTAACTCCCACTAATTATTTTACGTTACCTACAGTTGATGCTTATGGAATATCTGTAGAATTATATAGAATAGGTGAAGTAACACATAAAGATCAGGTACTTATACAAAGACTTCAAAGAAATGATTTTTACACTTCTGAAAAATCAAAGTTAACAAAAGCAACTGAAACTTTTCCTACGTATTTATATGAAAACAATTATTTATTTGTAAAGCCTAATAGCATTACAAGTAACGTACAAGTTGAATATGTAAGAAAGCCTTTAGACGTTATATGGGGATTTACAATAGGTTCTAGAGGGCAGTATCTTTTTAATGAGAATGCTTTTAATCCTTCAACAGAAGTTGGATCAAGAAATTTTGAATTGCATATAAGTGAACAATCTGAAGTTATATTAAGAATATTAATGTATGCAGGAATTATAATAAGAGATCCTCAAATAATACAAGCAGCCGCTCAACAAGTGCAGATGGATGAAATAAACGAAAAAAGTTAAAAAGTTATGGCTAAACCAGATGGTGGATTAATACAAGAAACTAATGCTCAATATTACGCGGGAACACAAACATTTTTAGCAGACGGCAATATAGTAAATTTTACAACTACATTTAATACAAATTTAATTTTTGGCAATTTTGATCCTACGCAAATGGATTATGCAAAAAATAATTTTAAGCTTTATACGAGTGCTAATGGATTGCCAGGAACTTATACAGAATATATTCAAGAATATACTGTTTCTAATAATATTATTACCACGACCGCAACTTTGCCAAATAATAATGTACTAGTCATACAATTAAAAAATTTATTAGGTGGTAATTACGGTACTGAGGATGCTTACGGAAATATTGTAGAAGAAAATTACGGAGGTTATGCTTATATAAAAGTATCAGAATTAATTACTAATTTTTTAGTAGGTTATGTGGGACAAGGTAAAATTATACAAAATATTAAAAGAACTGATGTTATATTTCATACTAAGCGCGCACTTCAAGAATTTAGTTATGATACCTTACCTAGTATAAAATCGCAAGAAGCCACAATACCTCCAAATTTATCAATACCATTACCTCAAGACTATGTTAATTACGTTAAGATGTCATGGGTAGATCAGCTTGGTGTAAAACATATTATATATCCAACAACTTTAACTTCTAATCCTGAAAGTTTATTACCTCAAGATTGGCAAGGTATACCTATTCAAGATAACTTTAGCGAAGACCTAGATGCAACTTCTTTAACAGAAGCAAGATGGGCGGCTGCTGACGATAACTTAATAGTCGGGAATGTTGATAATAATGCTATAAATAGTGGTTTAGTACCTAATGGCGAAAGAGGCTTTATGGAATCTTTTTTAGGTCAGCGTTATGGTTTAGATCCAGAAACATCACAAGTTAATGGATGGTTTACTATAAATAATAGAGAAGGCAAGATGTCTTTTTCTAGCAATTTAAAAAATAAACTTATTATTTTAGAATATATATCAGATGGTTTAGCTTATGATCAAGACATGAGAGTTCCTAAAATGGCCGAAGCAGCTATATATGCATATATTAATCATGCTATTTTGTCTACTAAAGTTAATACTCCCGAATACATAGTTAATAGATATAAAAGAGAAAAAAGTGCATTACTTAGAAATGCTAAAATTAGATTATCTAATATTAAATTAGATGAAATAGTACAAGTAATGAGAAATAAATCTAAATGGATTAAAAGTTAAATAAATGGCAGAAGTTAAAAATGCTTTTATAAAGTCTAAAATGAATTTAGACCTTGACGCACGATTAGTGCCAAGGGGCGAATATAGACAAGGCTTTAATATACAGGTTAGTAAATCCGAAGGCGATGACGTAGGAGCATTAGAAAATGTACTTGGAAATAAGTTATTAGAAAATTTTGATCTTTTAGCGGGGGTAAATGGATTAACAATAATTGGTTCTCATGTAAGTGAAGTTAATAATTTAATTTTTTTATTTTTAACTAATTATACAGATGAATCTCCAAATCCAGACACAGACCCTATATATGGTATTAGTGCAAATAGTTATATATATTCTTATAATACTCAAACAGATTTTGCTTACCAATTAATATCTGGTCGATTTTTAAACTTTTCTACTACTCACCCTATTACTGGTATTAATTTATTAGAAGACATTTTATTTTTTACAGATAATAGAAACCAGCCAAGAAAAATAAATATAAGCTTTGCCGCAGAAAATTCAAATTATTATACTAATGAAGATCAAATATCTGTATCAAAGTTTTTGCCTTATGAAGCAATAAGATTATATAAAAATTCTACAACTACGGGGCTTTCCGGTTATGAAACTACTATGTATGATGTTGTTTCACCAGCATTGCCAAACAATACAATTGCAAATCCATATTTACAAAACTCTAATAACAATCCAGCTTATGCAGGGGATGCTAATTTTTTAGAAAATAAATTTATTAGATTTAGTTATAGATATAGATTTGATGATAATGAATATTCTCCTTTTGCTCCGTTTACTCAGGCCGCTTTTATTCCTAAACAAGACGGATATTTTTTAACCACAGGGGCTGCTGCTACTACAACAGATGAAGATTCTACATATAGAAGTACTGTTGTTGATTTTATGGAAAATAAAGTTAATAAAATATTACTGCAAATTCCTTTGCCTGTGGTAGGTAATCAATTATCGGAAAACTATAATATAAAAGAAATAGAAATTCTTTATAAAAACGATAGTGCAATAGCTGTTTACGCATTAGATATTATAACTAATTTTGGAACTACCAATACTGTAGAGTATGTTTATCAAGGTGGTAAGCCTTACAAAACTTTACCAAGTGATGAATTAGTAAGAGTATTTGATAAAGTCCCGGTAAAAGCTTTAGCACAAGAAGTATCTGGGAATAGAGTAATGTATGCTAATTTTCAAGATAAACATACTCCCCCCGCATCTTTAGATTACAATGTAAATGCAAGCCAAAAACTTACTTTTCAATTACCTAGTACCTCTCTGCCTTCAGGACAAACAGCCCGAACTGAATACCCTGCTAGCACATTAAAACAAAACAGAAATTATCAAGTTGGTGTAGTACTCTCGGATAGATATGGCAGATCATCTACAGTAATTTTGTCTAATAATATTTTACAAAAAGAACAAGCTGCAGACGGCACTAATATAGACTTTGATGCTTCAACTATTTATCATAATTATAGAACTTCTACAGATGCTACTAATTTATCTGTAGACACTTGGCCTGGAGATTCACTAAAAGTATTGTTTAATACTCAATTAAGTGGGGCAGGCTTTGATAAAAATGGCTCTACAGGCACGCCAGGTATTTATAATGGAACGTCCTCATCGGCAAATTACAATCCTTTAGGGTGGTATAGTTATAAAATTGTAGTTAAACAAACACAACAAGAATATTATAATGTTTATTTGCCGGGCATTTTAAATGGTCCTCCAAATGCACAATCTACAGATGACGCTGTGGGAGAAGTTGGGTTTATTACTTTGATTAATGATAATGTTAATAAAGTGCCTAGAGATTTAACTGAAGTTGGACCGGAACAAAAACAATTTAGAAGTTCTGTAGAATTATTTGGAAGAATATCTCCTGATTATGTATTGAATACTAATCCATCATATAATACACAATTTTATCCGGAAACAGCTGTAAATTTACCATTGTCAAATACTGTTATAGCAATTGCAGAAGAAGATGATTTATTCGGTAACGCCGCTGGAACGGCTATATCTAATATTTATGATACTTTATCAAATCCTTTAATTGGTAGAATATCTCAAATTAATTCTAATGCAATAGGAGGTTCTGGCACAGCTACTACTCCTTATAATTTTAAATTAGGGGTTTTTGAAACAAGCCCAGTAGAAAGTTTATTGCAAATTTATTATGAAACATCTACAACAGGATTAATTTCTGAACTAAATCAAGCTATTGCTGGAGGAAACCTTAATGAAGCAACTGGATTATCTAGCTTTATAGCCGATTTTACAGAAGCAAAAAAGGCCGGAGATACTATTGTTTCTCAGTTTGGTGTACTTACAGCCGGAGGAGGGGACACTCCGCAAGCTGTAAATTTAACTTTAGAAAGTGTTACCAATGACAAAAATGCAAATGTTACTTCCGAGTTTAAATTAGATCCTGACCCAGGAAGCGGCAATACTTTATATGATTTAAAAATTGCTTCTGGAATATATTTTGCTTATTTAGCCGACAGTCCTAAAGTTTATACATTTACTTTTAAAGATTTAAGTGGATCCGGAGGGTCTCCAACTGCAACATTAACATTAGGTAATGTTACCCCTAGCTTTTCTGCAACTCCGGCAACTATATCAGCAAGTGTTGGGTCTAAAATTATAAACGGTAACAATTCACTTTTTTCTGCTGTTAATGGAAGTGCAGATCCAGCCGGTGCCATTGGTAATAGCGTTGCTATTAATAAAAGAGAAATAATATATTCATTAGTTTCCAATGCTTACCCTGATATATTCACTATTAATCCTTCTTCAGGACAAATTGATGTAAGCAACACATCAGACCCTTCGGGCTCATATTCTTTAACAATTCAAATTCAAGATCCAGGGCCTGATTCTAATAATAAAGCTTCTTTTACTACAAACGTTGTTTTTGGACAAGCAGTTGTAAATCCTGGTTTTGGAGCAAATTTACCATTTATTGCTAATAAATATTTAAGTGCCTCGGGTGGGTCATCTTTAGCTATTTACTGGACAAGTGATGCCACAAATTCTGTTGCAACAGGACCTTCCAGTGGGTCGGGGTCTAATTATTTTGACAGAACAATAGGCGGAGCGCTGGGGAGTGATGGTAATACTTTAGTATTGCCCACAACACTAGCTGATGCAAGTGCCTCCTATACAACTCAAGCCGCAACATTCAGAAATTCTTCTAATGGAGAGGTTAAGTATGCAAATGCTAATTATAATGTTGTAGGCACCTCTAATCAGTCAGACGGTGGGTTAACCGCGGGAACAGCATACTTATATTTTAGTGTAACAATGGAAAATATTCAATACCAAAATTATTTAGAAAATTCAAATAACAATAGATTTCCTTTTGCAACATTTCCTATGATTTTGCAATATAGAGCCACTGGGGCCCAGGATAATCAATGGGTTGATGCTACTGATATAGAAGGTAAACTAATTGCTTTTGGAGGCGTAACTAAAAATCAATATAGTTATTATAGTCAATCTTTTCCAATAAGCAGTAACTTACAATTTTCCTTTGAAGGTATGTTAGAATATAAAAACTCAGCTATAGGAGCATTCAATAATAATAAAGTTAATAGCCCAAGTAGCACTAATAATGCTTCCCCAGGTCAATCTATGGCTGTAGAAACACAAGCAATGAACAATACTAATCAAAGTGATTTAGTAACTATTGCTCAAAGAGCTGTAGCTTTCGGGGGTGCTGCTACCATAAATAGCGGAGGAGTTAATACTAAAGCCTACCCTAATGCGTTAGATAAGTTTGGAGATTATAGATTTATAGTAAGATACCCTTATGGTAGTGATACGCAGGATACTAGTATTGTAACCACTCCTGGAAATTGGAATGCAACTCCACCGCAATTACCATCAACAGAATTTTATGATAGATCGATGTTTAGTTATGACCTAAGATGGGGAGATTTTTATTATCCAACTACAAATGTAGAAACATTTTTTGAATATCAATTTTCTAGCGTAGGATATAATAGTGCTGTAGAAGCAAGTAATAACGGACAATTTACCTCTGACAACCCCCTATTTGCAAGAGAATTTTTACCTAGATATATAACTCAATTGTATACCGACGAAGGTTTAACAAAAGAATGGATACCTGAAAATTGGTCTAGCGGATCCGGGTGGTATGCTTTCAGAGTAGCAAGTGATAAAAATTCTTCTGCAGATTACGGCACAGATACGGCTAGTCCTCTTCCTATTAACGGTTCCAATATAAATAAATCAAATATTAAAGCTAACGATAGAATATGGGTAGCTTTTATTAATAATAATGGAAGAAAAAAACAAGGCTTTGCTTTTCCTTCTAGTACAGTTTTTAGTGGGGGGTATGATGCGCCGGATTTTTAAGTAAATTATAGGTTAAATTAGTAATAATAATTAAATGGGAGCAATAGTAGAAGTTAAATATTTTAATAGTTTTTTGTTAAAAAAAGCCACAAAAGCCGATAACACACCGGTCTGGAATGGCTCTTTTGGCATACCTGGCTATGCCCCTGGAAATACTTTAGTTCAACCTCCTGCTGTTTCTAATGCAACAAAAAATTGGGTTATTGAAGAATCAAGAATAAGAGGTGGATATAATAATGATAGTGTTACTTATGGGCCTAGAGCTTATTTAGTAGAAGAAGAACCTAATGCTAGATATAGAACAAGCTCAATAATATATTCAGGTATATTTAATTCTAGAACAGGTATTAATAATAGCAATGTGTTTAGTGTTGGTACAGATATTACTAGAAGTTTAAATCCCGCAAACGGAACTATTCAAAAATTACATTCTCAAGATTATTATTTAACTATTTTTCAAGAAGCTAAAGTTAGTAGAGCTCCCATAAACAAAAATGTAATCTATTCGGCTGAGGGCAACCCAACAGTTACTACAAGTAATATGGTAATTGGTGAGCCTCAAGCATATAATGGTAACTTTGGTATTAGTAAAAATCCAGAAAGTCATGCTGTTTACGGCTTTCGACAATACTTTACAGACAAAGATAGAAATGCAGTATTAAGATTATCTAACAATGGTTTAGAAGAAATACAGCGTTATGGTATGTATGATTTTTTTAGAGATAAATTAAGTACTTTAGATAGCCCGCTGGGGCCTAAAGGTAAAGCTTTAGGAGCTTGGGATATACACACTAAACAATATGTATTATCTCTTCAACCAGCTGTAAATTATACAGTTAATGCAACAGGCGAAAATGCTGATATTAATTATTATACTTTATCATTTGATGAATCAGTAAAAGGTTGGACAAGCTTTTACGATTATAAGCCTGGTATGGGAGCAAGTGTAAAAAACTTTTATTATACTTTTCCTGCGGCTAGTTACAGTAATAGTATAAAAGGATTATATCAACATAATGTTGAAACTGTATTTAGAGGACAATTTTATGGAGCTAATTATGCCTCAAAAATTAAATTTATTTTTAATCCTAATGTTAGTGTGTCCAAAGTATTTAAAACAATTAATTATGAAGGCAGCAATGGCTGGCAAGTAGATAGTTTTGTTTCAGATAGAACTGGAATAGGATCTATAAATACTTTACCTTTTGAAAATACAGCTCTTGGGCAAATCTATAGTCAGTCAAATACATTAGATACTACAGCTTTTATATATAGTTATAATGAAGGCGCATATGATAATTTTGGAAATACTTTTCCTGCGGCAATGGTTCCTCCTATTAATAGAGCAGGTTTTAATAGGAAAGAAAATAAGTATATGACTAATTTAATCAATAGTAGTAGCCCTGTCTCAGAAGAAATAATATTTGGCGATCAAATTACTGGTATTAAAGGCTACTTTACTACTGTAACCATGTCAACTGACACTGTTACAGATTTAGGTGGTATGAAAGAAATATTTGCTGTATCTTCGGAATACGTAGGATCAAGCTATTAAATTATATGGAATTAATAAAAACTAAAAACAATAATGTTATAATGCACAATAACGGGGGCATTGTTGATTGTGAAGATATTATACCGGTTACTCATGAATTTGCTGACCAAATATATTTAAGAAAAATGGTTATGCAAAAAAACCAAATAGTAGTTGGGGCAGAGCATAAGCACGAGCACGTGTGGTTTTTATTAGTGGGTAAAGTATTAATTAAAGAAAGTGATGAAACAATTGTACACAAAGCACCTTGTTATACAATTTCAAAACCAGGCGCTAAAAGAACAATTATAGCATTAGAAGAATCTATTTTTATGAATGTACATAAAAATCCAGATAACACTAAAAATATTAAAGAATTAGAAAATCAAATAGTAAACTTATGAGTTTTATATTAGTAGGAGCGGGTATTGGCTTTGCAGGAACAATTGGAGCTGGAGCCATAGGCGCAAATCAACAAAAACAAGCAGCTAAACATAATCGCAATGAAGCTAAAAGATTAGGTAAAGAAATTAAAAGTTTAGAGCAAAAAAGATCTTTAGAATTGCCTGTTATTAATCCTTACGAAAATGCAGATGATTTATCTTTTATGATAGAGGATCTTTCAGGAATGCTTAGTAATCCTTTTGAAAATTTAGGTGTTGCTACTAAAGCGGCTGAGATACAAATGGAACAAACAGATCTTGCGCTGGCTAATACTTTAGATTTATTAGCTTCTACAGGAGCAAGCGCTGGTGGCGCTACTGCTTTGGCTCAAGCAGCGGCAGCGGGTAAAAAAGGAGTTGCAGCAAACATAGAAGCACAAGAAGCACAAAATCAAAAGTTAAGAGCGCAAGGAGAGGCTACTTTGCAACAACAAAAAATGACAGAAGCACAAAGAGTGCAAAGCGGAAAGTTTGGTGAAGCTACTAGACAACAAGAAATAGATGCACAGGGCAAATTGTTTGTTTTTAGAGAAGAAGATAATAGACTACTTGAACAGCTTAATAGAAAGCAGGCTCAAATGACTGGCCAACAACAGGCGGCGGCTCAAAGGCAGTCTGATGCCGCAAGCATTATGAGTAGCGGAATTAGTGCTGGAGCACAAGTAATGGGAGCTGGGTTTACAGCTTACGGTGCTAGTTTAGGTCAATAACCTATTAAGAAAGAAAAAAGATTAAAAAACATAAATAATGGCAATACCAATACCATCACCTAAAAGAGGAGGTGCTTACGAAAATCCAGAAACAGTAGTTGTTTCTCAAGCGGCGCCGTATGTAAATGCAATAAATTCATTTGCTAACGCTTTCGTTACGGCATCAGAAGGCTTAGTTAAAATAAAAAATGAAAAGCTTAAAAAAACATTAGCAGAGCAGGCTAAACTTGCTAAAGATGTTTATATAGATCCTGCTAAATTTTTACAAAGATTTGAAAAAGCCGGGGCAACCGAACAGGAATATGATATTGTTAATAAATTATTTGATGAAAACGCTCAATTACAGTTAGATATTGAAGCAGGTTCTTACACAAAAGAAAATTATAAGGATCTAATGTCTCAAAAAAACCAAACGCTTACTAAGCTAAACCAGATGATTGGATTTGCTGGAGAAGGCACAAAATTTAAAGCTAAATGGGCTGAAGATTTTAGAGAACAGGTGCGAACTATGAGCAATCAAGGATACGCCTCTGTTGCTGGGAATGAAGATTATATTGCGGCAGCAAATGTATTTGCAGGTGTAACTAGCGCTGAAAAGCCTGGAAATGTTGAAATATTTTTTCAAGAAGGTACTGATGCTCAAATGGTTAGAATTACAGGAGGAGATTTGTCAGAGGCATATGAAATGCCATTAGCTTCTTTTTTATCTAATCAACTTCCTACTGTGCCTAAATACGATGATGAAATAATTGAATCATTAAAAAATAATAATATTTTAGATAATAACGGGCGATTAACTAAGTATGCAAAAAATATGACAGAAAAACAATATTTTGCAACAGTTAATAATCTTGTAGCTACTAAAATAGAAGGATTTAGTGAAGATATAAATCAAGCTAATAGTTTAGGCTTAGAAGTATTTGGGCTTAATAATCCATTTACTTTGTCAATGCAAGATGGTGTTCCTGGAACAGAATTAAGTCCAGAAGATCAAAAAACGTTAACAGCCGCAGGAGAAGCGTATACCTTAACTATTATACCCAAGCATGTATACGAGCCAGATGGACCTAGCGCTAAAGAATTAGCACGAAGTAATAAAGCAGCAATACAAAAAGCTAATCAAGACGCATTTAAAGAGTTAATAGATGAAAAAATAACAACTCTTGGGCTAGGGACTGTTTCAACAGGTCAATTTACTGGTACAGTAAATCCTTTAGATAAAGATGGAACAATTAATTCTGAATTTGAAAAAGGATTAGCCGGCATTGGTTATCAAGTAGAAGAAAGAATTCCTGGTAAATTAGAAGACGAATATGTTGGAATAAGAATAAGGCCTCAAGCTGGGACTGCTGGCAATCAAATTGACATTTTAGATAATCAAATAGCTTCAGTATTTATTTACAATTTAATGCTTGCAGAAGGTTACAGTGTGCGAGATGCTAAAGATTTTGCTTATAGAACTACTGTAGTTTCACCTACTCGTGTTGAGGGTGATGGCATATCAGGAGCACTTTACAATAAAAATAAATTAGACCCTCGTACAAAAAATATAAAACCTGGAGACCCGGCTTTTTACGATTCATACAAAAATAGATAAATATGCCACAATACAAAGTTGGAGAGGATACTTATACCATCCCCAGCGAAGAAATAGAAGAATTTTTAAAAACATTTCCTGACGCAATACTAATAGAAGAAGATGAAATTGTGGAAAAGGAGTTACCTTCACCGGAAGAGAGTGTGACTGTGGAGGAAAATGTAACACTCGAGAGTACGGTATCAGAGCCGGTAGATACTTCTTTGGATTTACCTACAACATATAAAGTTGGCGAGGATACTTATACATTGCCAGAGGAAGAAATTCAAGGTTTTTTAAACGCTTTCCCAGATGCTGAGCCTTATGAAGGTAAAGCATCTATACAGGAGCTTCAAGAAAAGCAACCTAATGGTGAAGCTGTTGATGGATTTGCTGAGTCTTTGTATGTTTCATTTATGAATTCTTTAGATAATATTGAATTACAAAGACAATCTGCTGCTCTTATAGGAGATGTTGAAGATAACCAATTAGAAGCAGAAAATGCCGCAAATTACGTTGTTGCTCTTCAAAACGTAAATGATAATCAACAGATACAATCCATACAAAATTATGACGCTTCAGTAAAAGAATACGAAGCTCAGGGGGATAATGGCATGATTGCATCTCTTAAAGGATTATATGATAATCCCGAAGCAGGATTCGCAATGGCTATTAATTCTTTAGGAACAGTATACGGTTCTTTGGCTGTTGGTGAGAATGTAAAAACAGGTTTAAAATATGCTGGTGCTGGTGCAGCAACAGGGGCTGTAGCTTCATCTATAGCGGGCAGCGTAGGAGGGCCTATAGGAACTGCTCTTGGAAGTATTGGCGGAGCAGTGGGAGGAGGCTTAAGAGGTTTTTATTTCGGCGCTATGAAACAATTAGAAACTCAATTACTTTTTAGTGAGTTATTAAATGAAAGAATAGAGGGGAAAATTACTGCTCAAAAAATTACTGATGTTTTTGAAAATAAAGAATTTGTTAATGACATATTAAATAAAGCAGAAAATAGAGGAATTGGAGTTGCTGCTGTAGAAACTATGTTAGCATTTTTACCTGTTAAAGCTGGCGGAGTGATGAGCCAAGCTATAAAAGGAACTTCTGGAACTGTTGGTCGAGCCGTGACTAGTACTGCGGCTAGAATGGCTACAATTGGAGTAGTAGAAGCTGGAGTAGGAATGTTAGGAGAAGCGACTGGACAATTAGCATCTGGGCAAGAACTTGATTTAAGAGAAATAACAGAAGAAGGTATAATAAGCCCCTACGGCAAAGCTATAACTCTTACGGAGTATACTTCTAATGTTAGAACACTTCAAGACGAAGTAAAAATTTCAAGTACATTAAAACCCACTAAATATAAAAATGTTTCTGAATTGTTTGCGGATGAATCTTCTTCTGAAACTCAGGTAAATATTTCAAAATTAAAAAGATCCGAAAAAATATTAGATTTACAAGTAGATGCTCAAGTTAATAAAAACGAAATAACTAAAGAGGAAGGTGATAATATTAAAAAGAATTTTAGAAATACGCAAGGTGCTGTTAATCGCATAAAGCCTTTAAATTTTAATACTGAGCAAGAGACTAAAGCTGTTGAATTATTAAAAGAAAAACAACAGCTTACAAATGAAATTAAAGAAGTTGATGAAAAAGCATTAACTCAAACTCAACAGGAAAGAGTTGATGCAATAAATAAAGAACTTAACAATTTAAGAGTTGAAAGAGCAACTGAAACTATAACAGAAGCTGTTGATCCATCAAGAGTAATACTTGTAGAAAATGATCAAGAATTACAAGACAAATATAGTATTAAAGGAGCCAATTATTCTGCGGCAGGTGGGTTTTTTAAAGATGGTAAATTTTATATAAACAAAGAAGTTGCTGGTCAATTTGAAACAGTCACAGAGCCTTCCCATGAATTGTTGCATCCTATACTAAAAGAATCACTAAAAGCTAATCCTCAAAAATTAGTAGATGAATTTAAAAAAGTAATAGGCGAAGATAATGTTAGGTTGGTTCAAAAAAGAATTAACGGCATTGATGTTTATACAGATAAATACATGGAATCGAACCCCGATGAGTTTATAACTCAATTTGGGGATATGATTTTAGAAGGCGAAATTACTTATAATGATAATATATTTACTAAAATAGGTGATTATATAACACCTTTGCTTAGAAAATTTGGATTTAAAAAAATAAAGTTTGATACTGGAAGAGATGTATATAATTTTATGCGTGAATATTCTAAGGGCATTGAGCGCGGTAAATTATCTGAAGATGTAAAAGCCGTTATCCCTGCAGAATTACAATCTGAAGAAACTTTTTCTATTAAAAAAGCAAGTGTACTAGAAGATGTAAATAAACTTGTGCCCCAAGATATTACTACACAAGAAGAATATCAAAGTTTTATAAATGACCCCAGGGCTTTTCCTAAGCTTTATAGCGCAATTACTGAGCAAGGTGGTGTGATTAATAATTATATTAAAAGTATATCAATTACGCCAGAAGAAGCGCAAAAAACAATAGACAATTTAACAAATAGAATATTAAAGTTTAATCCTGAAGCTAAGCGTAAAGATGATACACCTGTTGGTATAAAAGCTTTTGGCGAAAGAGTATTTGCTGATATAAAATTTGCAAAACTAGGATCTAAAAAAGAATTATTTCAAGAAAGCGAAAGAACACAAAGAGAAAGTAGAATAGAAGATCGTGAAGATGGATTTGAGGTCGCGGCGGAAACTGAAGTTGAAACTACAGCTGCTCCACCTGCGCAAGGTAGAAAGCTAGTTAAAAAGCAAGCTCTTAGTGAGGAAAATCAAAAAGCATTAGAGAAAGTTATTTCAGAAGCGGATTTTACCGAAGAACAACTTACGTTTAAAACATTACCTAATGCTGCAATAGAAATTTTTGCAAAAGAAATTGGTATACCTGCTAAAAAATTTGCTGGAAGTTCTAATTTTACTCAAGGTGAACTTGAAAAAGTTATAACATATATTGAAGAAAATATAAATATAATTAGACAAGTATTACCCGAGGCTGCCGTATTGGAGGGCGCTGCTGTTAGTGAAAGTCTTATAGGAACCGCAACTGGCGTGCCAAATAATGTATTAAAAGACCCCAATTTATATACGCGAAAAGAAAGAACCACAAAAAAAGCTGGTATAGTTCCTTATGAAAAGAATAGAGGTATTGACAACAGTTCAATATTAAAGGCTATAGGTATAATTGATGGGAAAAGAACCGCTGGGCCTAGAGATAAGCAAGCTCAAACAGCTAAAGGTTTAATTAATGTACTTGCTAAATTTACTACAAATCAAGAGGTAAGATTGCAAAAAAACTTAACTCCTCAACAACAAACTAATATTGAAACAGGCAAAGGTAGCACCGTTCTGTTTAGCACAAAAGATAAAAATAAATTTAATAAAATATTTAAAAACGCTCCAAAAGAAGTTTTAAAATATGGAATGTTGTTAAATGTAAAGCCTACTCAAAAAGCAATTAATAAAGTACTTGATAGAATACAAGAAGACTTGGCTCCAGACGCTTATAACGAATATTATAAAAAATATTTTGAGCCTTATATTAAATTTAGAAAATTTGCGCAGAAACAAAAATGGCCGTGGGCTGAAGAAAAAGTTAGAGATACACTTACGTTTCTTAGTGAAAATAATCCTAATTTAAGATTAAAAAACATAGAATTAAATAAAGACTCTCAAAAAGTTGATATAGAATTTGAATTTGATGGTAAAAAAGTTTTAGTAGAAGTAAAAAAGAATTATGAAGCTAGAATAAGTCAAATATATTTATATGAAGAAGCTGATGGCAAA
>MDSY01056189.1_pt1 | contig 18610 bp, 28 predicted proteins | sample 811131 | NCBI WGS metagenome assembly MDSY01 (sample SAMN05326643, study PRJNA326480) | marine metagenome | isolation source: seawater | place: Atlantic Ocean: South West | collected 2010
TAAAAAATTGATAGAGCGATTGAGATACTCTATCATTCCCTATACATTCGCGTTACGCGAATCACTTTATAATAATACTACGTAAATTTATAAAAATTGAAAGAAAATGTTTATTAGGTTAGTATGTATTCTTATAATATTAATAAAAATTTATCTGCAAAAAAAGCAGTACCTAAAGTCTATGTGACAGTTCAACTTTTACATGACGATATTCTTACATTTAGAAATAGAGTTGAAAGTAATGATATTGCAGGAAAGTATGTTTGTTACTTTTCATCGAAAGGAATTACATCCAAATATGTTTCTTCGTTTGTTCATCGAGAAGGGTGTTCAAAAACATTTCGAGCAAAAATTAACCGGTCAACATATACTGCAAGAAATGGATTTGAAAAACAAATCTTAGATTTTATTAAGGAAAATTCGAATGTAACCTTTGTTGGTCCAGCTTACCATGAATCTCAAAGAGGATCATGGAAAGATCATATTACCGACACGCAATTATATGTTTCAGGGGCTATAGAAGATATAGATGTAATACCTGAAGATACAGTACGTCGTGAGATTTTAGAAGAAATTGGTGTGGAAATAAATTATATTGAAGAGATAGACAGAAATAATGGAGATATCTGGTTTCATGTAATAATTTAAAAATTTTAGGAAAAAAGTTGATTTTTTATTTATTATATTAAATAATGACCTTAATTCAAAGTAAAATATATATTCCAATTGAACTCGGTAGAATAATATACCAATACGCTGTTTTTATTCCTAAAAATAAATGCGAACTTAAAGAAGCTGTTAATAAATGGATTGAATCAAGATTAGATTTAAAAAAAAGAGAAAAATTAATTGATAATTTAGGACATATCAAAAATTGGGATGTCAGTAAAATTAAAAATATGAGCTATCTATTTTATAATTCTTTAAATTTTAATGATTCTATTGAGAGATGGGATGTATCTAATGTAATTAATATGGAATCAATGTTTAGTGGTGCGACTAGTTTTAATCAAAATTTAAATAAATGGAATGTATCTAATGTAATTAATATGGAATCAATGTTTAGTGGTGCGACTAGTTTTAATAAACCATTAGATAATTATTGGAATCATAAAAAGTATAAAATTAAAGGTATGTTTTCAGGAGCCTCTGCATTTAATCAAAATATTAATGATTGGGATGTATCTGAAGTTAATAATATGTCTAGTTTATTTGAATCTTGTAAAAATTTTAATAAACCTTTAGATAAATGGAATATAAAAAAAGTAAAATATATGGCATTTATTTTTTCTGAAGCTAAATGTTTTAATCAAGATATTTCTAATTGGAATGTTAATAATATTCAAAACATGGAATGTGCATTCATGTCAGCAATAAATTTTGAAAAATCTTTAAAAAAGTGGGAATTAAACGATCGTTTAAATAATAATGGAATGTTTTGGGGTGCCAATAAATTTAATACAACATATCTTTCTGAATGGGAAGATAAAATTAAAAAACTATACTATTATTTTAGATAGTATTTACATAATGAATAGATTTATCAAAAATAACTTGAATATCTTATTATTTTAAATATTTAGAATCATTTACACCGGCCGCATGTCTCCAAGTAATTTTATTTGGGTTTTTCCAATCATTACCAGTTGCTTTTTTATTCATAATGTACATATCTCCATGATTTAACTTAACTTTTGTTATTTGACCTATTTTTTTATATTTATAATAAGCTTTCCAATGTAATTCTCTAATAACATTACTATCTGAAAAATTACCAGCAACTACCTTTCTTCTTTCGCAGTCACCATGATATCCAATACCACATTTATTAACATTATAATAATAATTACCTTCGGCTACAAACGAATCATCTTCATTACATAATTTTAATATCTCGGATCTCCAAATTTTTAATAAAGGTACATTATCATATTTTATAATTGTTCCTTTTTTATTTTCATAATCTGGTTTTTGTTCTTTTAATCCATAGCAAATATTATAACGAGCTCTTTTATTTAAAACTTTATTTCTTCTAGAATCATAATATTTAACATCCCATTTTAAATCTAATTGTTCTTCAAATAATTTTGTAGCATTGATTTCTTCACTTGTAGTATTACTATCTATTTTAGATGTATTATTAACCCAATTATTTAATAATACATTTACACCATTTTTTAATATTAAAACACTTGCATCATCAGCAGTTTTATTATCGGGGATGGTTTTATTTAATTTAATTAATTTTGATTTACCACCCATTTTTTTAAATTTTTTTTTAATTAATTTCAAGTCATTAGTTGTATATCCTTTAGATAATTTAGAAGAACCAACTAGTTGCATCCCTACATGATTTTCAGCATTCTCACCATGTGTAATTGATATAGCTCTTTGAGTTTTCATTGAACAATAATATAAAAATTACATTATTGTTCAATTTTTAACAGACGAATTTAGTGAATAGATCTATTCACTTTGTAAATCTATTTATATTAATTTACCAAAGATTGTATAAATTATAAATGTTTGTAGTAAAAAATTAATTGCTAAACCAATATATTCTTTAATTGAAATTTTTTTATATAATTCTTTAAAATTTAGAGTAGATAATGGCAAAATTATATCATCTTTGATTCTATTCATCATATCAGTAACTAAATTACCAACAATTATTGCAATCGCTAGACTAATTATGTTACTTTTTCCAATAAATTTTAAATATCCGAATAAAAAACTTAAAAACATATATATATATATGTTAGATTTATTTTTTTAATAAAAAATGAAAAATTATTATATTAGATAAAGTAATGTACCGACTACCATCTATTGGAAAAAATTTATATAAAAATTTTATTAATAAAAACATATTATTTAATTCGAAACCAATTTCTCTTGGAAGATGGTCAATGGATTATAAAAATATCGATAGAAAAGTAGACTATGCTAATGAAGATAACTGTGGTTTATGTGATGTGTATAGACTACAAAAAATAAAAGAATTAAATAAAAAAACAAGTGGTTTATGTGATTTATATAAACCACAAATAATAATAAAATTAAATAAAAAAACAAGTGGGTTATGTGATTTGTATAGACTATATTGAAAGTGAATCAATAAATAAACTACAAAATATTTATATTATTATGGAAAAAATTGTATTCACTTTATAAATTTTTTTAACACAAATATTGCTTGAATTTAAATAAATGGTATTAATTTAATACCTTCTGATATTGGTGGATATGGAATCCATGTCCACATATGATCCCACCAAAAATTATTTTTAAAATTTATTTGATTAGTTTGACTAGAATTTCTAACATGATAATGTGAATTATTTGTTGAAATCCGTATTGATGGTAAATATTCATAATTAAAACTATATAGTTTATTTAGAACAGTGTCTTCAAGTTGAATATTAACATGCATAACAAATGATAATATTTTTATGTGTGCAACTCCTTCAATTGTAGAAATATTTTCAAATGGTTTTTCAAGTTGTTTTTTTAAAAATTCTAATTCAAATATATTTATATTTATACTATCATTTATATCAAAACTATCTTTACCTTGTTCTTTTATAATTTCAATAAAACTATTAGTAATTGATAAAATATTATTTATAATATCACTAATTGATTTTATTTGTAGATTTTGCCAATCAAATTTAAATATATTTTCATCAATTAAACTTTTACCTATAATAATTGACCATATTGAACAATAACCATCTCCACGAGATGATGAACCAAAAAACATATTATCAGATGTTTTTGATTTAATAATGGGATATTTATAAAATTCTTCCATATTACTATATACACAAAGTAAATTTAATTATATCAATTTTTATAACTAGACGAATATAATTCATTTTTAATTTGTTGAGTATAATTTTTTGATAATTTTATTAAATAACTAAAATCATATCCTATTAACAACAACCATCTTTTAAAATTTAAAGGACTTGGATGATTTAAATCATCAAAATAATAACCAGTAATTTTATCATCTTCTATTATATTTTGTTCAATTTTAGTTTCTATAAAATTATATATTTTTTGATATAAAATATTAGAATATATTTCGGAATGTTCCATCCATACAGGTACTAAATACAATGGTTCATACTTTTTATTTAAAACTATATTTAATTGTTTTAATATATATTTCTTATTTAGATTTAATAATGCTAGTAATATTATATCATTGTTACAAAAATCAATATCACCAAATCTTAGATGACATTCAATAATATATTTACCAATTGTTTCAATATTTAAATGACCTGTAAAATTACTAAACTTATCTTTTACTAATTTTTTTATAATAATAAGTAAATTTTTATTAAATATTTGTCTCCAAAATTTAAAAGTACCAAAGTATTTTTTTATTAATTTTTTATTATTATTTTTAACTCCTTGAAATACAGTATAGTAAACTATATCTCCATTATTAATTATTAAATCCCATGAAAAATGTTTACCCGTTAAAAATTTACACCAAAATAATCCACTTGATAATTTTTTTTTTTGAATTATATTAAAAAAATCTTCTGTATTATTTATTAAAAAACTGTCTAGACCCATTCCTTTTAAATTTATAATAGGTTTAATAACTACTGGAAATTTGATTGGTTTAATTGGTAATGGAAATGCTTTTATTTTTTGGTAAGTAAATAAATTTAATTTATTATATATAAAATTATAATTTGTATATTTTTGATAAGCCTCTATATCATTTTTTGGATAGTAAAGATTATAGTCTTTAGAAACTTGTTTTATCATTATAATCTTTATAAATATATTCATAAAGTGAATCTTTTAAAATATCTAAAGTTTTGATTTAATTTTTCTTTTATTTAAAATTTTATCAATATTATCAATTTTATTTTTAAATTCATAAATATCATTAGATATTTTTTTAGCTTGTACAGCAGTAAGTATCATCGTAGGAATAGTAATAGGTGAAGATGTTCCTTTAGAAGCAACTGTAATAATGCCATTAGATGTAGAAGCAAACGTATAAAGATTAAAAAGGAAATTATCACATTTAACTTTTTGTTTTAATATTTCTTTTTCTTTTTTTAAATATTTATTTGATTTTTCTTTATATTTTTCTTTATATTTTTCTTCATAATGAGTATCGGATTTTTGTCTAGAAAAACAACAAATGTCCATTAAATAGCATAACATTTTTAAATAGTTAATATAAAAATAAGATACAATTTTTAAGAATATGTATAACTATTAATAAACGTGATAACGATAAAAGTTTAGGAAAAGAAAATATTTAGAAGTTTATTAATCATATTAGTAATGTTAAGTGAAAGTAAAAAAAGATATTTAATAAAATATTATATGACAACAAGTAAAGGGATATTAGCAACATCCAGATATTTTGGTTTGCCTAAATCATATGTTGGATCAATTATTAATAAATATAAGAAAAAACACGGTATCAGATAAATAGATTCATTTTATGAATATTCACAAAGTGAATAGGTTAATCATTTATTCTATAAATATATCTTACTACACTCGTTGGTATACTAAAATTATTAAAAAATGTAAAAAGACATGTTATATAAATAAGAAAATAACAATATAATAAATTAAAATTTATATCATTTTTATTAAAAAACATAATTGTATAAACAAACATTGAAAATAACCCAAATATTGTAAAAAACCAGATTACAAGAAGAACTTTATTATTAACCTTACTTTTAAATGTAAAGCCAATTTTTCTATAAGGATGTGTACATATTTCACAAATATTAAAGTTATCATCTTCTCTTCTTCTAATCCATTCAGATAAGCAACTAAAATGAACATGACCTTGAGAACAATTACAAGGTAATATTAATGAGTCGGTTGAATCATTATCTAAACAAATTCTACAAATAGGTATACTATCATTATTAGTTTTATTTTCAGTACTAATATAAATGGGATTATTAGTAGTATTTATTTCACTAAAAGTGTTCATAATTATTTAAAAATTAAATACATTCTTTAAATGTTTTAATTTTTAAACTCTCCTTTTTTTTTTAAACATGAAGTGATTGTTCTTTTACCCCCGTAATTTTATTAACTAAATGTGCCTTACCATTTATAACATAAATTAAAGGCTGAAATTGAAAAACACATTGATGTTCTATACAACCTTCATAAAAAACAAAGCCTTTTTTTATTATATTTTTATTTATATTTACATAATTAAGATTATCATAATTATTATGAAAGTAAAATATCATTTTTTGTTCTGGCAAATAACTTTTATTAGCTAAATACTTGTCTTTTAGGATATAACCCATATTTAGAACTTCAGGAACTGTTTTTAAGTATTTAATAGTATAATCAATAAATTTAGACCAATCGTTACTTGTATTATAAACATTCCCTTCAATACATAAATCTAAAACTGGTAATGATTCAAAATTATTATCAAGATGAGTTTTTTGAGATAATAGTGAGGTTTTAATTACCTTGATTCTATTAATATTAGGGCTATACATATAAGTTAGACAGTTAAATCCAAAATATTTACATATAGGTACAATTATAAGAATATTTTTTGAAAATCGATTGGTTACAAATTTAATACCATTAAATGAATATCTATTATCTAAATTAAGTATTTCTTTTCTACACCAATTACTTGGATCAGAACTAATGAATTTAATATTTTTATAAAATTTTTTTATAATTGAATATTTTATTTTTTTATTACATAATGGACATTTTGATGGAATGTCTTGATAAAAAGTTTTTAAACAATGTTTTTGTAAACAAAATAAATTAAAGTAATGTCCACAATTTAATACTATACCATCTGGATCATCAGATGATTTTATATAACTAATAGGACATTCATCATTTATTTGAGGAATTGATTTTTTATTACCCATTAATATTAAATATAAATTAAAAACAAAAATAAATCGTATTATATTATTTCATCACAATTTTCTTTTTTAACTTTTAAAGAATATGTTGTTATTTTTTTTATTTTACAATTTTTACTAATTGATCTCCATCTTACAATCATACTTTTTATTTTTTTTACATGGGCAAATTTAAGAATTTTTATCATATCATGATCATGTGATATAATCACTATTAATTTGGGTTTATCTTTTCTATTCATAATTTTTTCTGAAAATTCAAAAAGTCTTTTATCTACCGCTTGTTTATTGCATTTAAGTACTTCAATTTTAAAGTTCTTAGTTAATACTTTCCAATCATTGTTATTTAGATTATTATTAAATTTAGAGAAAAGATTTCTCCATCCATTTCTACCAGGTACATTACAATTAAGTGCACCAAAATGACAAAATTGTTTAATTCTAAACTTGTTTAAGATAATATTTTCTATATTATCAATCCATATATTAAATCTAGATTTATTCCATCTACCTTGATCTAAATCCCATAGTATTAATGCTTTATTGCTAAAACTTTCTGTAGACCATTTTAATCCTTTATATTCCATTAATGACAGTTTATAATTTTTATTATCAGATTTGACTGCGAGTGTTAAATTGTGAGGATTTTCCTCATCATTTTTATTATTATCTATTTTAGACATATTATATAATAATACTAAATAAATTTCATTTTTTATTAATATATTACATATTCTAGTTTTTTAATTAAAACTAGGAACAGAATCTTCTGGTCCACGACCAGTTGAACGTTGTCCCATTACTACCATCCACACACCTTTTGTTTTTTTTAATACACTTGTGAAAACAGCAACGTCATCATTAGATGTACCTTTATATTTAAATTTTCCATGTGAAGTATAGCAGACATATGCCATATCACCAATAACTTGAAGTTTATTAATTGATACTAATTTATTTGATTCAACATTTACATCAGACGATGTCATCATTTGTTCCCATCCTTTTCTATTAAGAGGGTTGCCAGAAGGTCTTATAAAAACACAATCTATATGCATATGTTGCATACCTAATTTATAATCTGCATTACACATATCATTAATAATAGATTTTACTTGCTCTTCATCAGATGAAAAATTAACAGTTTTAAGAGGGCTAATTTCTGGTTGAGATTCTACCCATTCGTCTAACATATTAAAATCTCCTTTTTCATGACGCATTTTTACATAACTTTCATGAGATTCACGATCAGTCCACTTTTGCCAGATAATTAGTTTGTTAGGATTTTCTTCTGTTTCGTAGCATTCAATTAATTGACATCCGGGCCACGCTCTTGTTACACCAAGACCTCTTTCTCCATTACAAAAGTTAATAAATTTAGTTTTAGATTCAGTGTCTTTAAAAGCGAAGACGGCGCTAACAGTGTGAGAGTTGTTGTTCATTAAGTATAAAAATAATAAATACTTAAATCTTTTTAAAAAAACGGTATATAAGAGAAAATATAATATCAATAACTAAAACATTTGACGCTATTCTTATATTATTATTAAAGTAATAATAAGCAGCTAATAGATATAAAACACCATGTAATAACCGCGTATTATGCCAAAAAACTTTATTAATTTGAATTTCATCATTGGATCCTGTGAAATATTTATATAAAAAACCTATCCCTATTACAAATAACAAAAAATTACTAAATAATTTATAGTTTTTTGATTCAAATGCCTTATTTAATCCTATTATATAAATACTTCTTACGATTAAGCATATAATCCATAAAGGATGAATATTTTTAAACATATATAAAAATTGATATATTATTTATGTAAATTTAGTAATGAATCTAGTACAAAAATGCACAAATTATCCTGTAGCTGATAGAATTCCACATCAAGTTCAATTTGGATTTGTAGATAAAACAAGAGGGAAAAATACAATGGATCCAATTTTAACTTTGGAAGATAATTATTATTGGTTACGAGATGATACTAGAAAAAATAAAAAAGTATTGCAATATTTAAATGATGAAAATAATTATACAGAATATCATATGTCTAAAACTAAAGATTTACAAAATAGATTGTATAAAGAATTATTATCACATGTAGAAGAAACATATGACTCTTATCCATTGCCTAATAGTGATAACGATTTTAATTCTGAATATTTATACTTTACTAGAACAATTAAGGGTAAGAGTTATCCTCTACACTGTAGAATAAATATTTTTTCAAAAGAAATAAAAATCTTATTAGATGAAAATGAAATAGCTAAAGGAAAAACATGTTGTGATATTTCATCTTTTAAAATTACGAAAGATCATAAATATATCAGTTATGGGATTGATACTTCTGGAAATGAAAAATATAAATTAAAAATATTTAATATTGAGTCTGGAGAAGAATTAGAACACACTTTACCAGAGCTAACTTACTGTGATTATAGTTGGTATAATAATTATATATATTATACAGTAGGCGATGATCAAAATAGAATGTATCAAATATGGAGATATAATAGTATTACTAAAATTAAACAGATGATATATGAAAATTTAGATGAATTAGTTAATGTTGGATACTCAGTATCAAATGATAATAAATACTTTTTTATTTCAGCAGATAGTTATGAAACAAGTGATATATATTATTTCACTCATACAAATTTAGAAGTAAAACAATTTACACCAAAGATTACAAATCATAAATATACAGTAGACTATCATAGAGGAAATTTTATCATTAGAACTAATAAAGATAATGCTAAAAATTTTAAGTTAATGATTTGTAAAGAATTTAATACAAATGAAGAAAACTGGAAAGAACTTCTTATTTATGATGAAAGTAAATATATTAAATATATAGTCGAGATAAAAAACTATCTATTGATTGGATATAAGGTAAATGGTCATAATTTAGTTACAGTTATGCCATTTGAAAATAATGATTATAAAATAAATAATTGCTATGACATACAATTAGATGAAACTATTTTTAACATTAATGTTTATTTCACTAATTATAATTCAAATACAATTATATTTTCTCAAAATTCTTTAAAAACACCATATTCTTTGTATCAATTAGATTTAATAACAAAAAAATCAGATATTCTTAGGGTAAAACCTGTTCCTAATTATGATAAAAAATTATATGAAACAAAGCGAATTGAAGCAACTAGTCATGATGGAACAAGTGTACCTATCTCACTAGTTTATCGTAAAGATAAATTCAAAAAAAACGGATCTAATCCACTTTATCTGTATGGATATGGATCATATGGTTCTACTGTAAATCCAACTTTTAATAGCAATATTTTACCATTATTAGATAGAGGATATGTATACGCAATCGCTCATGTTAGAGGTGGTAGCTTTTTAGGATTTGATTGGTATGAAAATGGTAAAATGGAAAAAAAAATTAATACATTTCATGATTTTAATTCATGTGCTGAACAATTAATTACAGATGGATATACTTTTACTAAAGGGATTACAATAGAAGGTAGAAGTGCGGGAGGACTTTTAGTAGGGGCGTGTATGAATATGAGACCAGATTTATATCATACTGTAATTGCAGGTGTCCCATTTGTTGATGTAATGAATACAATGTGCGATCCAACTATTCCTCTAACTATCCCAGAATGGGAACAATGGGGAAATCCTAATATAAAAAAATATTTTGATTTGATGTTACAATATTCACCTTATGATAATATTAAAGATAGTGATTACCCAAATATGTTAGCATTAGGTGGTTTAAATGATCCAAGAGTCCAATATTGGGAACCAGCTAAATTTGTTGCAAAAACGCGACATCATAATCAAGGCAATAGCACTATATTATTAAAAACAGAGATGGTACAAGGACATTTTGGTGGAATGGATAGATATAAATATTTAAGAGAAACAGCATTCAGTTATGCTTTTGTTTTATCAGTATAAAATAAAAATTGATAGAGTGATATATATATATATATATATATATATATATATATGACAAAAAAAAGAAGAAATGGAGGTCATCGTGTTAGAAATAGAGGTAGAGTTATACGAGTAAATTGTAATAATTGCGGATGCAAAGTAGCTAAAGATAAAGCAATTATAAAAAAGTTAAACAGATGTATTATAAATGGAAATATTCAGAAAGATATTATGGATGCTAGTGTGATTCCAAATTATATTATTCCTAAAATACATATTAATGAGTATTATTGTATTTCATGTGGTGTACATATGAAGATTAAACAATTTAGATAAAAAATTTGAAATTATTTATTTTATATAATATTATAATGTCTATTAATCATAATACAAGGACAAATATTCCCTGGACACAGGGTATTAATACTGAAAAAGATATTCAGTTAATAAAATTAAGAAGGAGTTCAATTATTAAATTATGTAATAAAAAATACAAAGAGAATAATATTATTAGATGGAAAACTTGGAGTAAAATTTTTAATAATCAGATTAATAATTTAATAGTTTTAGAAAAAAACAAGGATTATTACGAGAAAAGCGTATATATTAACTTAAAAAATGTTTTCATAACAAACGCAAGAAATGTTAAAATTATTAGAAAAGAAGAGTATGGTAAAATTTCTAAATTTATTAGTAAATATGTATTAATAAAATAAATAATTATTATCTATGTGTAGTTAATGGACCATTTGGATAAATCTAATTTTAAACCAGATTACGATGCTGAATTTAAAAAAGCATTTGAAAACAAAGGGTATGTTCTTTTAAAAATAAACACTTGTGAAAATTTTAGAAATAAAAATTATGCATCAATCTATGGTGAATTAACACAAGAAGGATTTAATAAAATTATGCAGAAAACAAAAGAGCTTTTAAATATTAAAAGCGATTGCATTTTAAAAGATTTAAATTATACAGATCTTGGATCTGGTTTAGGCAAAACTCCTATAATGGCGTTTAATATCGGTGCAAAAGAATCATTTGGTATTGAATTTGCAGAAGAAAGACACTTAAAATCAGTTGAGATGTATGCTAATTTAAAATTAAAAATAAAATCCACAGATATTGAAAGATTTAATAATATTAAATATGTAAATGGTGATATATTTAATAATTCTGATTTAGACACATTTTTGAAAAAAACCAATGTGGTATATTGTTCAAATTTATGTTTTAAACCAGAAATTTGTGATAAATTAAGCAAGAAATTAATATTATTACCAAAAAATGCTCTTTTTTTTTCTAGTCGAGCAGTTAATGCAATTTATTTAAAACAAGTAACCGATATTCAAGTTAAACAATCATGGGGGGATAATCAACTAATCTATGTATATCAACGAATTTAAATAAATATATATATATATAATAATAACTATTTAAAAAATAATATTTTAATGTTTTAATGTTAAATAATATTTTAATGTTTTTCTTTACTATTATTTTATTATTATTTATTATGATTTGTTGGATTAATGCAGTTCGTGAAGATTTTAATAAACCACCGCTTATTAAAATCAAAATTTTAAAAAAAATAGTTAATAAAATATCTAAATCTTTTTAAAAATCTTTTTATCTAATATTTTTTAATGATACAAAAATTAGATAAAAATAAAGATGGATTAATTTCATTGGATGAATATTTAGCAGATTCTGAAAGCAAAGGTCCTAAAGAAAAGAGAGATAGTATTGGATATCATTACCAACATTTTAGTAATATTACAAATTATTTTATGATTGCTCTCAGAAGTTTAGTTAAATTTAGTATATTATGTGTTCCTAATTTTATTGTGACTTATAACGATTATGTTGATCGAACTGCAATGGTTATTAATGTAAAAAATAATAGAATAACATATGGTACTAATATGAAAGAAGCAATTCAACGATGTATATTAAATAAAAGTAGTCGTTTTATATTTTTTACATTAATATTAGAATTCTCACACTCTAATCACGCTAATATAATTGTAATAGATACAAAACAAAAAACATGTGAAAGATTTGAACCACATGGATCAACCTTTTATTTTAATAAAAGATCTCTAAAAGAGAATGACAATGTTAATAAAATTATGGATAACGATGTTATGAAAAGATTAGAATTACAAGATTATAAATATTTATCTCCTAAGTATCTGTCTCCTTTTATGGGCGTGCAAGCTAAAGCAGATTCTTATTGTGGAATGTGTGTTACAATATCAATGATGTATTTACATTTGAGAATTTTAAATCCAGACATTGTTCAAAAAAAGTTAGTCAAATTTTTAATGAAACGTGATAAAAATAAACTAAAAACAATGATTCTAAAATATGCAAAACATGTTGAAAATACATTAAAAAATAATGAAGATTATGTTTTAAAATTATTTGATGAAGTAATAGACGAACTTGCCTTTTTTAAAAATTGAAAATTTAAATATATATTAATATAATAAATGAAAAATTTATTTTTAACATATAATAAAAATAAAATGTTTATTAGACCGGATTTCTTTGATCTTAAATTTAATAAAAAAAGTGTTTGGGGTCCTTTAAATTTACAGGATATAGGATATATTATATCAAATAAAATTCCACCAAATCAAATATTTGATAGAATTATTATTGATTCAGATTATAAAAATATAAATATTAATAAAATAATATCTAGCTTAAAACCAAAAGGTATATTACGAATATGTAGTGAAAAAAATACTTATAAAAATTTTTTTGAAAATTATCAAAAAAATATTGGTCGTCATATGTATATCAGATATAGTTTTGAAAAAAAATGGCATTTATACAGTTGGTATAGTTATAGCAATGGACCAACATCTTGGACTATTAAAGAAAAGAATATATTTGGACCATTTGTCAAAAAAACAACTATTAAATCTTACTTTTTAATAAAGAGAGCAAAATATAAAATGATATTATGTTTAGGACGCGCTCATAGTTTACGAGGTTTAAATAAAAACAGTCTAATGGTAGATTATGATCCAAATACGATTCCTGACATAGTAGCAGATATTAGATCTGAAAATTTTTGGAAAAGTATTGATAATAAAAAATTTGATATGATTACGTTATCTTATCCTTCTAGTAAAGCTCAACAAGATATAACTTTATTCAAAAAGATTTATAAACAGTTAAATAAAAATGGTATATTTAATCATACTAATTTATTTCCAATTTTATGGTGTGGTGATACAATGGATACAAAAAAAAATATTAAATTTCTTTTGAAACTTATAGGATTTAAACATATTAAATTTAAAAAAAACAAAATTAAATGGTTAGATGATGATAAAAATTTTATAACAATAGCTATTAAATAAATAACATTATCTAATATTTTAAAATAACAAGACATCGTGATAATTATCATTTAGTTTGTACCTTTGCTTTTTCCTCCTGAAATTTGCTATTAATTGTATGTCTAAAATTATTAAGCCAAGCTACTCCTGTTGTACTTTGATTATAATGCACCTTTTGCCAACCATTCTGAGGCCAAACTACTGTGGATGGTGGTAAATCCCAACTAGGTAATTGTGTTTGAATATATTTATCATATACTCTTAGCTTTATTGCATCATCTGAATTTAGTGGTAGATTTCCCATATTTCCCATAATTTGCTGCATATAATCGCTCATAATTTTAGCATGCTCTTCCTTTTCTTGTACTGTAATCTCTGTATACTTCAACCTAAGTTTTGATAGCTCCTCACATATTTGTGCTGGATTACCAATATCATCTTCCTCTGAAAGCATTAATCTTGCTTGTGTTGTGGCTGTTTCAGCAATTTTATCACGAATTTCCTGTCTGGTAGACTTCCACCTATCTTTTGATTCCTGGAGTTCAATAGTGAACTTTCTTGTGCTTGTTTGGTTACTTGTAAGAATATCCATTTTATTAAAAATTAATAAATAATTTATTATTTCAATTTTTTGTTATGACTAAGAAAATTTTGGAATATATTTGATTAGATGTAGATAATAACTATCGTTCAAAAACAAAAATTTATAACTATGAAGAAAGAGAATCTTTGTTTAAATATTAGGAACGTTCTGTCGGTGCTTTTGGATCAAATGAATGTAGAAAAAAAGAAAGAGTATATGCCCTATTTCTTTTTGTTAAAATTAATTTTTAATAATAAATAAAAATTGATAGAGTATTATATTATCTACTAATGGATAATGAATTAACTAACGCATATAAAATTTGGAATAACCTAAATATTGATAATAAAAATAAATATGATGGTTTTGAAAATAAATTATGTCCAATGAATCCTAAAGTATATTTTCAATTGCTAAAAGTATCTGGATTTAACATACAACATAAAAACAAATATCAATATTATATAAATTCTTGGATAAAAAGAAGAAATATTAATTTAGTTAAAGAGTAATTTGTTTTTTTATTAGATGCACTTCGAAATAAAATTAGACAATGTTTTATATACAATACATAACATAAATGATATAGACACTTTTTTAAATAACCTAAAAAATATTTTTTCTGAAGCAAAAAAAATATATATATATACGGATAATGTTATTCTTACTAAAAACAACCTAAATTTTTTTTTAAAAAGTTTTAATAAATTAGAAAAATGTAGCGAGTTAATATGTGATTCAAATGGATTAATTTATATACCTGACCTTCCCAATTGTATTGGATTAGACTGTTCTAATAATTTATTGAATATTTTACCCGATATCCCAATATGTAAAAATTTACTATGTTTTAATAATAATCTTACATATTTACCAAAATTAGATCTATGTATAAATTTATCATGTTCAAATAATAAAATAACATTATTACCTAATTTACCACTATGTAAATGGTTAGAATGTAATCAAAATAATTTAATAAAATTACAAGATATACCAAAATGTGTTGATTTAGATTGTAGTAACAATAATTTAACTTCTATTAGTATGGATATAATTAATTCATTAGAAAAAATAAAATATGATAATAATTTATTTAATAATTGTAAAAAACATAATATTATTTTAAATCACTATTTTAAATAAATTAATTAGTATTGAAAGAAACAAAGAATTATTAGATAAATTTATAGAAGTTAAATTATTGTTACTAGAATCTAAAATAGCCCATTTATTGTTATTATTTTAATATATTTAGATTCTATAAAAGAACAATCTATTATAGTAGTTAATGGAATTATTGATGATAACAATATTCCGATAGTAACAAAAGTTTAATTCTTTTACAAAATAAAATAGTATAAAATATTCATATTGGAAATAAAATAGTTGTTTTATAGATAAGACTTGACTAGAAACGACAGATATTCTAATATATCTTTACCAAAAAATTAGTTATTAAAAAATTAATTATAAAAATATATATAGTATAATAGATGAGTTATTTTTTTAACACTAGTATATTATTAGGATTGGGAGTTATATCAGGAGTAGTTTATACTAATTTTGAAAAGATTAAAATAGAATATTTAAAACAAAAAGGTATATTTCAAGTAGAAAATCTTACAATTAATTTTTTTGTTAATTTATTAAAAAAAGATAAAAATATTTCTCTTGACAAAGCTATACTTTTATTTGAAAATGCTAATAGTAAATATGTTAATTTAGAAGATTTTGCAAAATCAAAACACAGGACATTGCAAAATTATAGAGATGCATACTATAAATTATTTGAAAAAGCAAAAATTAAAAATAAATTATTTAATGAGTTTTTTAATTAAATATATTTAATTAAAAATCTTGAATTAATTGAGGCATACCATCAATCCTATATAAAATAATACTACCAATATCGGTAGGTTCTAATATATTAGATTTAAACTCATTATTTAGTAATAATATTTTTTTTATATGAATTAACTGAAATATATTTAGATTCATTATTATATTATATTAGTTATATTTTCAAATTTTATATATATATATATATATATATGGTAAAAAAGAGAAAAAAAAAAATATATAATACTCCAAAAAAAATAAAGCATTTGCATGTTAATACTAAACTAAATATTGTGAAAATTATTAAAAATAATCCAAAGTGTTGTAAATGTAATAATTATATGGCAATTCATTATAATAGACATACATGTTCTTATTGTCAATTATCTACTCAATTTTAATTACATAAAATCATCACTATCATCACTATCATCACTATCATCACTATCATCACTATCATCACTATCATCACTATCATCGCTATCATCACTATCATTACTTTCATTACTTTCATGATTATCATTACTTTCATGATTACCATTACTTTCATGATTACCATTACTTTCATGATTACCATTACTTTCATGATTACCATTACTTTCATGATTATCAAACATATTATAAATATGATTTTTTTCTTTTTTAGGATTACTTACATTTAAATTTCCTAATAAGTTATCAATTAACGACATCTCAGATAATTCAACTGTAATTTTTTTGTAGATTCTATCAAAAATATTATATTCAATTAGTTCATCTATGTTCTCTAATTTTTCTGTAAAGCTATTTACAATATTTAAATAATTATTACTTTCTTCAATATGTTTACTTTTTATTTTTTTTAAAGTTAATATATTTTTTATTTTATTATTATTATTATTAATTTCATCTAATTGTTTTTTGTATAATTCTTTAAAAGTATTAATTAAATTTAATATTTTATCTAATGTTATTTTTTCACCTTGGTTTTTACAGTAAGAATATATTTCTGATATTTTTTTTTGAATGTCTTGATGATAATCATCCATTCTTAATTTATATTTATTATAATTTTTAGTTATTGTTTCTATTAATTTAATTATATCAAATATACATCGTTTATTTGCTTGATGATTACTACCATTAAAATTTCTATATTTATTTATATATATATCCATTATTTAAAAAATAATTATATTTTATTCAATTTTTATTAAAAGTTATACGTCTAATAGTTTAATATTATTATGTAAATTTTCATCTGTTAATTTAATATTATCATGTAAATTTTCATCTGTTAATTTAATATTATCATGTAAATTTTCATCTGTTAATTTAATATTATCATGTAAATTTTCACCAGTATTTTCAATTTTAGAATCTTGTATATTAAGAGTAGTATTATTAAATGATGGTAATTTAGGTAAATCTTTCAGTTCATTAATTGATATATGCGTAGGTAATGGCGGATGGGGGCTTATATGTGCAGTTTCGTCTGTTTTAGATGAAATATGTGATGTATTTAAATGTGACGGACGTTGGTTTATATGTACAATTTCGTTTGTTTTAGATGAAATATGTGATGTATTTGAATGTGGTGGATTTGCTATAATAATCCGTTCTTTAAGAGAGTTAGATGGTGTTACATTATTTAATAAATGTTTTTTTCTAAAAAAGATTATTCCAAAAATAGTTAAACTTATTACAATACACGAAGATGCTATAATTCCAATGATTAATCCAATCTCTATATTAGTGCTATTTATATTTAAGTGTGATGACGGTGAAGGATAACTATAATCTAAATCTATTATATCATCTTGATTTATATTTTTATTTGATGATGGGGAGTTTCCACGAAAATATACCATACCTATTTGACTAGATGAAGGTGTTTCTGTATTATTTGGAATATTTGTATTATTTGTATTAGTAGTATAATTTGTATTATTTGGAATAGTAGTATAATTTGTATTATTTGGAATAGTAGTATAATTTGTATTATTTGGAA
>MDSY01048676.1_pt1 | contig 18606 bp, 21 predicted proteins | sample 811131 | NCBI WGS metagenome assembly MDSY01 (sample SAMN05326643, study PRJNA326480) | marine metagenome | isolation source: seawater | place: Atlantic Ocean: South West | collected 2010
ACTATATATAGGTATTTTAAAACATTTGTCTGCATTTTCCGAGATTAGATCCTTTGTCAAACCCACAGACTCCTTCCCAAAAACGAGAAACATGTTGTCCTTATAATCGATAGAATAGTGATCCCTGTCACCGTGGCTTGAGAGGTAGACCATATCTTGATCCTTATTGATTGATAGAAACTCCTCTAAGCTCTCATACGTTTTTAAGGAAATATGCTGCCAATAATCCAGCCCAGCTCTCTTCAATCTGGAATCACTTAATTCAAAGCCAAAAGGTTTTACTAAATGCAGAACTGATCCTGATGCCAAACTTAAACGTCCAATATTACCAGTGTTCATTGGAATTTCCGGCTCAACCAATACTATATTAAATCCCATTATAATTATCGATTATATTATTAGTAACGCTTCTTAAGGCGCTCACTTAGCGCACGCCTTGAAAGAATTACCCGGCGTTTGTTTCCGTTTTTAAATGTCTTTATTAATCCTTATCGGATCTTTTCAAAAAATTTGCAATTGTAAAGATTGCCAGTCCCAGGGGCATCAGAATGACACCAAAAAATATTGATAAGCGCATTACCCATAAATTACATTTAATCTCAAGACTTTTACTCCAGATCCATCTTGTAACGAAAATATCTCCTACAACCATATGAGCCCATGTAGCGGAAACCCCTGCCTTTGTGGCTAGTAAGGACCCAAGGCTTTCTAGAAAACCAGCACTCTCCGGTTGGGATTTAAAAATATCCATCAATCCTTGAGGATTTAAAAGATTAAGAATAAACCAAAAAATTATCGGCCCGGCAAAGAACAAGGGTTCTCTAAGTAAATTTTTCGTTTTTTCTTTTTCTGGATTTACTAACATAGCAATCCAAAAAGGACCTACCCAAAGAGTAGAAATTAAAAATGAAATTTGATAAATATCCATGAAATAAGTTTTATTGATTAATATTTTGAGATTTCACAAAGAATTGTATTTATAAATTTATCCCTGCTTGATCTCCCTTTACAGACATTATTTCTAAATTAAATTCACCTTCCTGCTTATTTGAAATTAAAAATCCAATCCTCCTCGTGTTCTCAATTTTAAACTCAGGGGATTGTGGAGAATACCTACCCATTATTCTTGGCTTCAACCTATCGATGGGAATATTGACTTCTATCCATTGATCTTTTTTAGTTTCAAAGTCAAAACAATAATTGGCATAATTATTTATCGTTCCAACTCTAAATTGATAAACCTTCCCATCACCTTTTACCTTTAGATTAAATGAACTTACTCCTACTAAATCAATGCCACTAATATCCAACCTGCATGATGCAAATCCCCCATTATTTTCTAGTGATACACTCCCTTTAAAGACTAACTCCCCAGAAGAATTTTGAGACATTGTGGAATTTGATATACCACCCATCACATTATCGTTGATAATTCTCCAATTATCCATTCCCTTGGCATTTTCCGAATTGATTATTTCAAGATTCTGAGACTGCATAGAAAATGAAAATAAGACTAAAAAAACAAAGATTATATTTTTCATATTTTCTTTTAAAGAATCTAAATATATAAAGTAAAGCGTAGACTCACCACAATTTTAGTTTTCGGTATGATAACAAAAATACATAACTGAAAATTATGTAAATTTGCCATCTATTTTATTCAAAGATGAGAGCTATCAAAATTAATTCAGACTATCTAGGAATATTTGCAAGTTCCGTTTGCATTATTCATTGTGCCATCACACCGTTATTATTTTTAACGCAGGCCCAATTATTAAATATTAGTTTTCTCACCCCTGAAGCATGGAAGTCCTTAAATTATGTGTTCCTAGCTTTCTCTGGATTGGCTGTTTATCGTTCATTTCAGAATTCAACTAATGGCTACATTAAATGGTTATTAATTTTTTCATGGATATCACTATCCGGATTTATTTTAAATGAACTATTCGAGGTCTTTGTCATTGCAGAAGCATTCTCATACATTGCAGCTGCCTCTCTCTGCGGTTTACACATCTACAATCTAAAATATTGTCAATGCAATGATGACGATTGTTGCATTCACCAATAAGAATATTTATAGTAGTAGATTTCCCAGCTCCGTTTGCGCCTAAAAGACATAATATCTCGCCCTCTTTAACATCAAAGGAAAGATTACTAAGCGCCATTAAGTCATCAAATTTTTTGGAGAGGTTTCGAATTTTTATCATGTTTTGGATTAGTTTGTTTTTTTAGTGAACCATTTCACAAATAACTATTAAATACTGTATTTCGCATTCATGATTTTAGCCAATTTATTGGCTTTGAAAGAATATCCAATAACTCTGCCTCTTTACTTCCTATTTCAGGAGAGTAGTCATACCTCCACTGAACCTTTGGGGGAAGACTCATTAGTATACTTTCAATTCTACCCTTTGTTTTTAAACCAAATAACGTTCCCCGATCATGAACCAAATTGAATTCTACATAACGACCTCTTCGAATCTCTTGCCACAATTTATTTTCTTCAGAAAACAAAGTGTGCTTCCTAATATTTAAGATTGGCAGATAACTTTCTAAAAAATTATTTCCAACCGCACAAACGAAGTCAAACCTATCTTGAATAGAGAATTCATTAGTTTCTTTTAAATAATCAAAGAATAATCCTCCTACTCCCCTTGATTCATTTCGATGTGTATTCCAAAAGTATTCATCGCAGGACTGTTTAAATTCATTATAAAAATCTGAACTGTATTTATCACATACCTTTTTACAATTTTTATGAAAATGAATGACATCATCCTTAAAAAAATAATATGGCGTTAGATCCTGACCACCTCCAAACCATTGACGGACAATTTCACCCTCAGTATTGTACATTTCAAAATACCTCCAATTCGCGTGAACTGTTGGCACAAATGGGTTTTTTGGATGAATCACTATGCTAAGTCCACACGCAAAAAAATCTCCTTCATCTACTTTAAATTGCTTCTTTAAAGCCTCCGGCAAGGAGCCATTAATTGCAGATATATTTACTCCAGCTTTTTCAAAAATATCACCATCTTCTAGTACGCGTGTTCTTCCTCCACCTCCACCTGGCCTTTCCCATGAATCTTCATGAAATTGACCTTTTCCATCGACTTCCTCAAGTTTACTGGATATACGATCTTGTAATTCAATAATATAACTATGAAACAGCTTTTTCATCGTTCAAAGTAAAAAATCAATGTCAATTTTTATATTCTTTCACAGCATCAATAAATGCTTTAACATTATCTAAAGGAATATTTGGCAATATCCCATGACCAAGGTTGACAATGTATTTATCTTTTCCAAAATCATTTATCATTTGATCTACCATTTTTCTTATTTGAGATGGAGAAGAGAGTAATCTCGAGGGATCAAGATTTCCTTGTAACGTTATATTACCACCAGACAGATATCTTGCATTTCTGGCTGAACATGTCCAATCTACTCCTAAAGCAGAAGCGCCAGACTTTGACATCTCTCCCAAAGCAAACCAGCAACCTTTTCCAAAAACAATTACGGGTGCATGTTTTTTCACTGCATCAATAATTTGCTGAATATAACTCCACGAAAACTCCTTGTAATCTGATGGAGATAACAAACCTCCCCATGAGTCAAAAATCTGAACAACATCAACTCCTGCTGTTATCTTCGCTTTTAAGTATTCAATTGTTGTATCCGTTAACTTTTGCAAAAGTGCATGAGCAGCAGAGGGGTTTGTAAAACAGAACTCTTTGGCTTTATCAAAAGTCTTAGACCCCTGTCCTTGAACCATGTAGCATAAAAGTGTCCATGGAGAACCAGCGAAACCAATCAATGGTACTTCATTATTTAGTTTTTCCCTAGTGGCCTTTATTGCTTCGAACACATAATTTAATTCTATGTTAACATCTGGGACAATAATATTTTCGACATCTTGTTGATTCCTAACAGGATGGGGCACGTATGGGCCAAAGTCAGGTTTCATTTGAACTTCTAAATTCATAGCCTGAGGGATTACTAATATGTCAGAAAACAAGATAGCCGCATCCATTCCAAATCTCCGGATTGGTTGAATTGTGATTTCTGATGCTAATTCTGGGGTTCGACATCTTGTGAAAAAGTCGTATTTATTTTTAATTTCCATAAATTCAGGTAGGTATCTGCCTGCCTGACGCATCATCCATACCGGAGGTCGAGAAACACTCTCCCCTTTTAGTGCTCGAAGAAATAAATCGTTTTTTAACATTTACATTGAATTTGATACTGCTATCATTCCTTTATCAATAGCTTTTTCTATATTTTTCATATCTCTACCGGTCATTGCAGAGGACAAGAACCAAGCTTCAAATTGAGATGGAGGTAGAAAAACTCCATTTCTTAACATCTCCCAGAAAAATATTGCAAATTTCCCTTGATCTGATGTCTGAGCATCTTTCAAATTATTTACTTTTTTGTTGGTGAAAAATGGATTCATCATTGATCCAAATCTATTCACCGTAATCTCAATACCATGTTTCTCTGCGCTATTTTCTAAATAGGTTTGAATTGTATGAGCGATATAACTGAATTTTTCATAGGGATTTTGTCTTTTCAATTCATTTAAAGTAGATATTCCTGCCGCCATGGTTATTGGGTTCCCAGAAAGAGTGCCGGCTTGATACATTTCGCCTAGTGGCGCAACCATTGCCATTATTTCATTTCTTGCTCCATAAGCACCGACAGGAAGACCTCCACCAATCACTTTACCAAGACAGGTTATGTCTGCCGCAACATTTAATAACTCTTGAGCTCCTCCAAACTTTGACCGAAAGCCAGTCATCACCTCGTCTGCAATCAATAAAGAACCATTTTCAACAGTTAACTGTTTTAATTCTTCGAGAAAATTACCTTGTGGAACAACGACACCCATATTACCTCCTACAGGCTCAATTATCACACCTGCAATATCGTCATGCTCCGCGAAATGCTTCTTGACACTATCAATATCGTTATACGAAGATATTAGAGTATTCTCAACAGCGGCATCAGGGACTCCCTTGCTCCCGGGTAAACTAAGTGTAGCAAGACCCGAACCTGCGGCGACCAAAAGGGCGTCTTGATGACCATGGTAGCATCCTGAAAATTTGATAATCTTATCTCTGCCTGTAAAAGCTCTTGCAAGTCTAATTCCACTTATAACTGCTTCAGTTCCAGAGTTCACAAACCTAACTTTATCCATTCCAGGAAAAGCATCACAAACAAGCTCTGCTAATTCTATTTCTTTCTCGGTAGATGCCCCAAATGAATATCCCTTTTTTAAGGCCTTTGAAATATTTCTTTGCACTCTTTTATGACGGTGACCAAGTATCATTGGTCCATAAGAGAGAACCAAGTCGACATACTCATTTCCATCAACATCTATGATTTTACTTCCTTTTGCTTTTTTAATGAATAGAGGATTTCCTCCAACTGAGGAAAATGCTCTAACTGGAGAATTAACAGAGCCAACAAGGTGTTCTAAACCTTTATTATAAAACTTTAATGATTTATCAAACTTCATGACTTCGTTGATATTAGTTCTTGGAATCTAGAATTCTTGCAGCCTCTTTAGCAAAATATGTTATTATGATACTTGCCCCAGCTCTTTTCATTGAAAGTAGAGTTTCCATCATAACAGCATCTCCATCAATCCATCCGTTTTTTGATGCTGCTTTTATCATTGAATATTCACCACTCACATTATAGCAAGCGATAGGTAAATCAAAAGTATTTTTCAAATCCCTAACAATGTCAAGATATGTCATAGCAGGCTTAACCATTAATATATCCACCCCTTCCTGCGCGTCGTAATCAGCTTCTCGCATGGCTTCATTTCTATTTGCTGGGTCCATTTGATATGTGTTCCTATTACCGAAACCTGGAGTCGAACCTGCAGCATCTCTAAAAGGTCCATAGAAAGATGAAGAATACTTAGCGGAATAACCCATAATAGGCAAGTCGGTAAAACCATTCTCATCGAGAGTCTCACGAATCGTCTCTACGGTACCATCCATCATTCCTGATGGCGCTATCATGTCTGCTCCCGCATTTGCATGAGATATAACTTGTTTTGAAATATTCAGTAAAGTCAGATCATTATCTACATCATTTTCCTGAACTACCCCGCAGTGACCGTGAGAAGTGTATTCGCAAAAACAAACATCCGTGACAATTAACAGCTCCGGATATTTCTTTTTTATAAAGCGAATAGCCTTTTGAATAATACCATTATCATTCCATGTCTCAGTGCCTTCGTTATCTTTTTTGTCCGGTATTCCAAATAAAAGAACTGAAGAGATTTTTAAGGCGACTAATTCATCTAGTTCTTTTGAGATTCTATCTAGAGAAAACCTTTTAATACCCGGCATTGATAATATTTCAGTTTCAATATTTTCCCCTTCTTCAATAAACAATGGGTATATAAAATCGTCAACCGATAATTTCGTCTCTCTAACTAAGTTTCGGATCGCTTGGGATTTCCGGAGTCTTCTTGTTCGAAGCATATTTCTCTTTTTTATTATCCTATGCAAGAATGTCCATTCTATGAACGAACTATATTTTTTTTAATATTTATATTTAACAATTCCAATAAACTATCCGAATCTGGTGTATTTGCGATTTGAACATTGGAAAAATATTTTCGAGCCTCTAATGCCGTCTCCTCGCCGATGCATAGAGCTAATGCTTTGGCTGAATTCAAAATCATGAAACTTTTAACTGCTGATGGACTAAAAAATAAAACCGCTGAGAAGTTTTGATCTAAAACAGTTGGATTAAATCTGGTAGAGTATGAAATTATCTCTTCCACTAAAATATTATTTTCCTTTAAATAAGCCGGTAACGTGTCTAATCGAAGATTACCACAAAAATAAATTGCTTTTTGACCAGAGATTATCTTAGTCATTTCCAAAGCCAATTCTTTTGAGTTTTTTTTCCAAAGCTTAACTTTTCCGATGTTTTGCTCAATTAACTCTTTAGTTTTTTCACCGACGCAGAAAATATTTTCAATATCTAGTTTAAAGGACCGTGAAGATCTCATTATAGACTCCACACCATTCTTACTAGTGATAATAACATTCTTATTTTTGATTTTTAATACTTCCTCTGGAATATCAATAAAACTAACATCTATAAAATCTCTATCCTCAAAGTGAATATTTTCAGGTAACATTCTTTTTTGACGGCTTGAAAGTTTCTTGGTCGAATAAAATGAAAATATCTCTTCATTATCATTTTTAATCAATTCCTTTCCTCCTTGATTTAATATTTCCTGAGCACATTTTTCGCCGAATCCGGATTGATTTTGTAACTCACATGACATCTCCACAGAAAGTTTCTTTTTCCCGTCACGAGAGAGCAGTATTCCCTGAAAATCGATATGCTTTGTTTTGTTGTTAATTGTTGCTAGAGCTCCTATCGGTGCAGTACATCCGCCTTCGAGTTTTTTCAAAAAATCTCTTTCGATACTAGAACATATTTGCGTTTCCATATGATTGAGTGAGCTACAAGCATTATTCACAAAATCATCATTTTCCCTTGCTGCGAGCATTATTACACCCTGAGCAGGTGCAGGAATCATCCAAGACAATGTCATTGAGTTATTTGGCTTTATTCCTAGTCGATCTAATCCAGCTCCTGCAAATATGCCTCCTGTCCAATTTGATTTTTTCACTTTTTCTAGCCTTGTGTCAATATTTCCTCGAAGACCAACTATTTCACTCTTTGGATAGAGATTTAGCCACTGAGCCTTCCTTCTAAGACTACCCGTTGCAATGATTGAATTTGAATAATCCTTTAGATCTTTTTCATTTCTAAAAACAACCACATCACTAGGATTAAAACGCTCGAGTACAGCAGACTGAATGATTCCATTAGGGAGAATTGTGGGCACATCTTTTAAAGAATGCACTGCTAAGTCAATTTCTTTATTTAGCAAGGCTATATCTAATGTCTTCGTGAATATTCCTGTAATTCCAAGTTCGTGAAGAGGTCTTTCTACTTGTATATCTCCCTGGGATTCGATTGGAACTATTTCACAGACAAAATGAAGCCTTTCCAGGTTATTTTTAACCTGATTAGCCTGCCAAAGAGCCAATTTACTCTTCCGTGTTCCAATTTTAATTACTCTGCTCATCAGCTATTCCAAACACCTTAGAAATGAGAGCAATACTCTGATCAGCCGAAGCGCCATCTTCTTTTAGGTGCTTTGCAAATTGAGAGGTTATTTTTTGGATCAATCTTGAGGAAATTATTTCCGCTTGACTAACGTTAAAATTCTCAGTTTTCTTCTTGTGAAAGTTAATCTCATCCTGTTTAATTAAATGAAGCGATTCTTTAAACGCATTTAAAGCTGGGGTAAATCGACGATAACTTGCCCATTCAACAAATTCATTCTCATGAGTTCTCAGAATTTCCTCTGTAAATTGAACTTCTCCTTGACGTAAGGATAAGGTCTTATCTGTTATTCTTGATAATTTATCCACATTAACCAAAGTGACATTCTCCATATTTCCTACCTCAGAAGAAACATTTGCAGGCATAGATAAATCTAGGATAATAAGTTCTTTTCCTTTCAAAATATGATCTTGAGTTATTGTAGGGGAATCCGCACCTGTGGAGACAATCAATATATCTGCATCATGAACTTCATCAGCGAGCTTCACAAAACTTGCTTTTCGAATAAAGGGATATTTATCGATAAAGTTGTTTAGTTTATCTTCAGACCTGTTGATCAGAGAAACATTCCTATTGTCAGTATGCTCTGCTAGGTTTTGACAAGTATGCCTTCCTATTTTCCCAAGACCAAATAATAAAATATTTTTTACATCATAATCTGGATAATTTTCCATTATGAATTGCACAGCAGCATATGATACTGATGTAGTTCCGGAGCTTAATTTGGTCTCGTTTTTAACCTGTTTACTCGCTTGAGTAACGCTATTCATAAGTCGCTCAAAATAAGCGTTGGTAGTCCCGTGTTCCTTTGAGTACCTGAAAGCATTGCGAAGCTGTCCAATTATCTCATAATCCCCTAAAATCTGGCTTTCAAGACCACTTCCTAACCTAAAAAAATGATTTACAGCCTCCTCATTTGTAAATACTGTAGATATTTTCGAAAATTCCTTAGCAGAACCTTTTGAGTATTTGCATAAAAGATCAATTATCGTATCAGCATTCTCTGCAAAGGCAGTTATCTCAGTTCTGTTACATGTAGACAGCACAAGTACCCCGTCCAGACCATTTTCTTTAGCATCCTCTAAAAGTAGAGTCTGAGAATGCCTTGAGAGAGAAAACTTTCCACGGGTCGAAGCATCAGCTTTTTGGAAATTAGTCCCAACACAATAAAGATCCAAACGATTAAGTTTTAAACTCATTAAGCGTATTAATTGATAACGAGCACAAAAATATAGTCCACCAATTAAAATAAATATCGCTCAAAGAACTTTTAATGTCGCTTTTTGTTCATAATATTATCACACGGAAAAAGAACAAAAAATTTAGATCATTAAATATTAGATATATAAGCATGAACCGCAGTTGACTTGAGTTTCAAGATTTACTATCTAGAATTATTCTAAATAACAAGGTGGCTAAAATAATTTCATTCTTTAAAATCATATTATGTCCAAAAACATCGCAGAAGGTTCATTTAAAGAAACAAATTTAGAAAATGGATTTCATATCCTTCATTTTCAAAACAATGATGATGTCAATGTGAATTTTGAAAGAAATGTAGAGAGCTCATTTATTCAATTACACTTTTGTCTGAAAGGAAACTCAAATTTTAAATTCAATGATGATGATTATGTATTCAATATACTCGACAAGCATTGTATTTTACTTTACAATCCTCAACAAAACCTCCCTATTCGTCTTGAAATGCCACCTCAAGGGAATTTAATTTCTATTCTGGTTTCGATTAAAAAGTTACACTCTTTATTTTCTAAAGAAGCTAATTATATCCCTTTTCTATCGGAAGAAAATAGTAATAAGAAATTTTATGATGATAGTATAATGAAGCCATCGGTCTTAAATGTTCTTCAGCAAATGGTCAACTTAAGATTAGACAGCAGAATAAGAGATCTCTACATGAAAGGGAAAATATATGAACTCTTAAGCCTACACTTTCAAAAGGATGAAATTTCCGACGGAGAATATTGCCCCTTTCTTGTCGATGAAGGTGAAATCCTAAAAATCAGAAAAGCAAAAGATATTATTACTTCCAGAATTTCAGATCCACCTAGCCTAAATGAGCTGGCAAATGAAATTGGCCTAAGTCTAAAAAAACTCAAAGAAGGCTTCAAACAGATTTATGGTGATACCGTTTACAGCTTTTTGTTTGACTATAAAATGGAGCAAGCCAGAATCATGCTAGAGAGCAATCAGTTTAATGTTAATGAAGTTGGCTCCAAAATAGGTTATAGCATGGCGAGTCATTTTATAGCCGCTTTCAAAAAGAAATTTGGAACTACTCCAAAACAATATGTTCTTTCACTTCAAAACTCATAATTATGCCTTGTAAATATTTAACAATAACAATTTTATAAATGAAAGGAGTTTTATTAGTTAATCTGGGATCCCCCGATAGCAATGACCCAAAAGATGTAAAAAAATATTTGGGTGAATTTTTAATGGACGAACGAGTGATCGACCTTCCTCTTTGGTTAAGAACATTCTTAGTAAAAGGCATTATACTGAATACCCGTCCCAAAAAGTCTGCTGCAGCTTACAAGAAAATATGGTGGAAGGAAGGATCTCCGTTAATTGTTCTTTCCAAGCGACTTTATCAAAAAGTAACAAAAAAAACTGATATTCCAGTAGCATTAGCCATGCGTTACGGAAACCCTTCAATGAAAATGGGTTTAAGCGAATTATATGAAAAAGGAGTTAAAGAAGTTCTTGTTATTCCGCTATATCCGCAGTTCGCAATGGCTACAACTGAAACGATATTGGTACTAGCAGAGGAGTTACGAAATAATTATTTCTCAGAAATGAAAATAACTCATATTCCAGCTTTTTATAACAAACCCGAATATGTAAAAGCATTATCAAATAGCATCAAAGAGAATTTAAAAAATAAAGAGTATGATCATCTACTATTTTCATATCATGGCATTCCCGAAAGACATATATATAAATCAGATATCACTAAAAGTCACTGCAAAATAGATGGAAGTTGTTGCAACACTCCATCGAAAGCACATGAATTCTGTTATCGCCATCAATGCCTTTCCACAACCGAAAATGTAATCTCCGAGCTAAACTTAGATAGGGATAAAGTCTCAACTTCATTTCAGTCTCGATTAGGAGCAAATCCATGGCTACAGCCCTACACCGCCAAAACTATTGTCGAAAAAGCTGAAAAATATGGAATTAAAAAACTTGCCATTGTAACTCCAGCATTCGTTTCAGACTGCCTTGAAACTTTAGAAGAAATCGCAATGGAAGGAAAAGAAGAGTTTTTAGAATCTGGAGGTGAAGAATTTCATACGTTATCCTGCATCAATGATAATGATGAATGGGTAAATGTTATCATAGGTTGGATAACTGATTTTAAAAAGCCTGAGCCATCTTTGAAGGTGAAATGAAGTTAAATATCTTAACAGTATCAATTTTTAAATAAATATTATGGATTTTTTATATATAAAAGCCCTTCATATTATTTTCGTAGTTACCTGGTTCGCAGGCTTATTCTACATTGTTCGGTTATTTATATATCATGTTGAGGCAAATGAATTAGAGTCGGTGCCAAAGAAAATATTACAGACTCAGTACAAATTAATGGAAAAACGTTTGTGGTTCATAATCACATGGCCATCAGCTTTTTTAGCAAGCCTGTTTGGGTTTTTAATGTTGTGGTACAATCCAGCTTACCTAGAGCAACCATGGATGTTAGTAAAGTTATCATTTGTTTTTATTCTATATATCTATCACATTAAATGCCATAAAATATATAACCAACTTCAAAATGATAACATCTCACTCAGCTCATTATATTTAAGAATATGGAATGAACTAGCAACAATTATCTTATTTTCAGTTGTCTTTTTGGTGACCCTGAAAAGTGCGATAAATTGGATTTGGGGTGTTGTGGGTTTAATTCTAATTTCTCTATTATTGATGTTGAGCATTAGACTCTACAATAAAATAAGATCATACAACAAAATAAATAAGTGATTTACTGCTGAAAATATTATTCTCACGAGCTAAAGCATAAATTGAAAAGTAGAAATTATTATTTTTATTCGTTCTAAATAACGATATATTTACCTAAAAAATATATCTAAGAAATTTCAATGATGAACAGAATCATACTCCTTGCTTTAGTTACAGTCCTTTTAAATCCATTAAATGCCCAAACAAAAAAAGAGATAGACAAAGAGACAATTAAAAAAATGTGTGGCTGCTTTGAAGTTGATTTCAATTTTTCTGAGACATTTAATTACTCAACGGATTCGAATTATCGAAGTTCCCCTGTTAAGCAAGTCGGAGCTTTGGAGTGGGTTCAACTTGTAGAAAATGAAGAAGATAAAATTATACTGCAACATCTGCTGCTTGCGGGTGATCCAGGCTCCCAATATATCATGAAACATTGGAGGCAAGACTGGCTATTTGAGAATACATCTTTTTATATGTTTGATGCAAATAATAAATGGAATTATTCTACTAAATCCAAAAAAGATGTAGAAGGACAATGGACTCAAAAAGTTTATCAAGTTGATGACAGCCCGAGATATGAGGGTTCGGCAACTTGGGTATATGTAGATGGAAGAAAATTCTGGGAAAATACTACTGACGCTCCTCTCCCAAGAAGAGAAATGACAATAAGAAAGGACTACAATGTAACTGTAAGAACAAACCGACATGAGGTTACTGCAAATGGTTGGATTCATGACCAAAATAATGATAAAGTAATAAGACAAAAGGGCATCAAAGATTTAACCTTAGCAAAGGAAAAAGGCTTTAATCATTATAAAAGATTAGACCCTTCAAGATGCAAAGCCGCAAAAGATTGGTGGATGGAAAATAAGGATCTGTGGAAGCTCGTTCGAAAAAACTGGGATAAAGTTTACAATAGAAACAAAGACCTTGAATTACACCTCACAGTAGATGACAAAAGACTCTTCATGTATCTGTTTTTTTTAGACCCGTCAGAAAAAAACAAAAAAGTTAAAAAAATCATAAATGATTTTATAAAGTCATGAATAAAAAGTGACATTAAAACTGATTTCATTTATCAGATTTGGAAGAAGAGGATATGGTATATTTGAAATACATTTCATAATTCATAGCTTGATGAATTTCAATAACTAGAATGTGACTTGAGAAGATTTTTAGTTTAACAAAAAAATAAAAAAAGTGAGATCAAATATTATAAGTTTAATAAATGCAGCATTGTTAATAGGATTGGGGTCTTGGGGCTATATTGATTCGGGTCGAGAAGCCTTTACCGCTCTCATTCCAGTTTTTGTAGGAGTCATTCTAGTGGTCATCAACCCTGGGGTTAAAAAAGAAAATAAAATAGCAGCACACATAGCTGTTTTGCTTACGTTTCTAATTCTTATAGGTCTTATAAAACCTTTTATTGCATCTCTAGGAAGAGAAGATTTAATGGCAACTTTAAGAGTTGGTTTAATGATTGCTTCAACCGTTTGGGCGATGGTAAGTTTTATCCAAAGTTTTAAAGCAGCGAGAAAAGCTAGAAATTCATAAATCTGATAACCGTTTTTTTAATCTCAGGTTAATTAAAGCTCATCGATTATTCTGTAGATGACATAAGAAAAAGCACCTAAAATAGCTACACCTACGCCATCTATCTTTATTCTACTTGCCTTCTGCGGTTTTCTGCTTCGATTATTTACTCGATTATATTTTTTATCGAATTCATCATTCGTCTTTCTTTTTCTTTTTTCCTTTAACACTTTTCCTTTTTTCCTGTTCTTTTTCAAAGAGCCTTGAGGAAAAGGATAATTTGGAGAAGTTATATTCTTAGATTCTGCATAAGAAGGATTCCATAGCTGAGGACAGTCTACTTGGATTTGGCGATTGATTCTGCACTCATACCCATCCTGAGTAAATCCAATAACAGGAGAATTCGGGAGACAATCCTTGACAAATACCTCACCACAATACCATTCTCCCAGGTCGATAAGTGATGCTCTTCCCTCTCCCCAATAAATTGCCGCATAGGCATTCTTTAGATTGACGTTCTCATAATCTGTTAAAGAGATTACTTCATTACCCATAAAGTAATGTACTGTTACAGAATAACACATACCCGACGACAAGTCTGTATAAGTACCCAACTGTGAGAGCTTTCCCAGCAGAGTGAACGGGACTAAGAAAAAGAAAAAGAAAAATTTCATGACTCAAATATACATCTTAGCATATTTATTAGTGGATTCAAGACAGACTTAAATTCAATAACTAAAGCTAAATTTGACAGTCATTACCCTAATTACAAGAACTCAATAAGTATTTATCCATTATTTAAATAATCAGAAGCCTCTGATTTGAAAGAAGTGGATTGCCTATTCTTAAATGATATGCCTACTGTTTTTTAGTTGGTGATATATTTCCGTTCGAAAGACACTCTAATTTGAATATTAAACCGAATGTTGATCTGATATAGCTTTAAGAAATAAATTTTCTACTTTTTCCCGCGCCCAAGGTGTCTTTCGAAGAAATTTAAGGCTTGACTTGACCGAGGGGTCATATAGGAAGCAGCGCAGTGGAATCTGAGACCCTAGACTGACCCAACCATACCTATGTTCAAGAAATTCAACAATATATTGAAGTTTGACTCCATGCAATGGGTTATTAGGCTGAGTGCTCATAATTCTTAAAATCAAATTTACAAGTAATAACGATAAATTATGGGACGGAATAAATATTACTTTTCATTTTGCTATTTCGTGTAACCAGAATAATGCGGTCCAGGATTAAAAATTAAATGAGTAGACAAAATCATTGGGAGAGGGGCTTTTAATATTGACAAAACTGAGGCAGAAATATCCATGACCTTTAAAATGTTGAAGGATACTCTCGCTATTTAAATTGCAGATGACATGATATTATTCACCATGGCTATTTACATGGCTGAGAATATTAATATTGACATAAATAAATTTGAAATATTAATACAGGAACTTTTAAGAAATTGAGTTCCTCTTAATCTTATCACTAAGGTATCCGATTAATTAAAAGATTAGTTTGAAGTTTGAGGATGTTCTAAGAAAGAATTTTGTAAATTCATTTTAAATAAAAACAATGAAAATGAAAAAAATATTATCCCTCTTAATCGTAGCAGTTTTTATGAGCTGCAATCAAAATAACGAAGCTCCAACAGATATTGTAGATGTGCCTCAGATGCAAGTTCTAGTTGTGAATTATGAGCTTTCAGATATGAGTTTAGAGGATCACGCTCAATTGGGTAGTGATGTGGTCGCTAATTTTGCCCCAGGTAAAATTAATGGACTTATTAGCAAAACGTTTATTGGGAATCTTGAAAGAGGTGTTTTTGGAGGTGTATATTATTTCACCGACCAAGCGAGCATTGATGCTTACTTAGCTTCGGACTTATGGAAGGGTATTGTTGCGCATCCAAATCTTGTAAATTTTAAAAATGAAAGTTATTCTATTGCGGCTATTTCTAATGTGTCGAACGGTTTTGCTGATACAAGAAAAACATCAACAGAAGCCGATCTTAACACTGCAAACCAGCTGCTAGTAGTGAACTATGAGCTTTCAGAGATGAGTTTAGAGGCTCATGCTCAATTAGGGAGTGATGTAGTTGGAAATTTTGCTCCAGGGAAAATCAATGGACTTATCGGTAAATCGTTTATTGGAAATCTTGAAAGAGGTGTTTTTGGAGGTGTATATTATTTCACCGACCAAGAAAGTGTTGATGCTTACTTAGTTTCAGACTTATGGAAGGGTATTATTGCACACCCAAATCTTATAAACTTTAAAACAGAAAACTACAGTATTGCTCCGATATCATCAATATCTAATGGATTACCATCTTTGTAATAAACTCAGTTATATTTAATAATAAAATTAAAATATTGAAAGAAGTCTCGCAGATGCGGGACTTCTTTATTTCTCAGAAAATCAGAAGTTTATGAATTAAAATATTTTGGTGTGCATATGTTTTAATAATTGAGATTTAAAAAGCTGATAATTTTATAATCTATTGTGTTCTGAACTTTAGTTATTTAAAGGACCATGCAATGAACCGAGATTGTTTATTTCCTTGCACCATTTCCACGATTCGAATCTCTCTGGGCTTTGATTTCATGATGCAGCGTTTTAAATTTTTTAGATGCTCAGCATTGGAAACAAGGCAGGTAAACCATCCGACCTGCATTTTAAAACGGACACTCTCTGCAGCCATCGCTTTAATGAAAGCTACTTCACCCCCTTTGTACCAAAGTTCACTTGAATTTCCACCAAAATTATGGGCAAGAGTTTTCTTGTTGTGGAGGTTCTTGTTTTTACGAATATTCTGTTTCTCCGCATCTAATTGTGTTTTGTGGAAAGGGGGGTTACAAATTACCAAGTCAAAGTAGTCGTTTTGTTCTACAATACGCTCTAATATTTTACTTTTAAACGGTTGGCATCTAAGTGTTGTGGTCTTTAATTTGGGGTTAAGCAGCGAAATATTTTTTGCAAAAACAAGTGATTCCTCATCCACCTCGCTTGCTGTACAGTTCCAATTAAACGCAGCAGTTGCGAGTAGAGGGTAGATTAAGGAAGCTCCGGTTCCAATGTCTAGCAAGTTTACGTTCCGGCTTTTTTGATCGCCCAAAAGATCTTTCGCATAAAATAAGTAGTCTAGCCTACCAGGAACAGCTGGGCATAGGTGACCGGATTTAAGTTTCCAATTAATGTTAAACGTTTTTTTAAGCAGAGCTGTATTAAGAGCCGTGACCGCCTCTGGTCTACTGAAATCTATACTTTTTCGACCAGACCTACCAGTTATAACGAATGTCGACAGCTCAGGATGAGATTCCATGAGTTCAATAAAATTGTAATTTTTATTAAAGGGATTATCTGGATGCAACTTGTTCTCTTTTTCGAGATCGAAGATAAGCTTTGCAATAAAGCTATGTCTAGTAAATCATCTTTTAATCATCTATATTTTGAATTGTTCGAGAAATTAGGACTTCTAAATAAATCTGAAATGATGAACCCTCACTCTGTTTTAATTACCTCAAAAGTTGAATTTGACATTCTTCTGCCGCCAAGAAAAATTAGCACTGAATAAATAAAAAAATAGTATTTGAATCCGCATTAATTATAAATAAGGGTATTGAGATAAATCTCATTGATCTCCCTAGTATGGCGAATGGGTTCTAATATTTTTAGATGACATTCATAATATTTAATGGGTGATTTGCATTGATTGCAATTAAAAAGATTTCAAAGAGATTGTTACACACATTTTGTTTGTAATTTTTTTTTAAACAATCTTACAATAGTGGGTATTCATACCTCTACATTCCTACTTTTGATAAATGAAAATTAATCTATTCTTTTTCTTAATTTGCCTTTCTTTTTCTTCAAGCGCTCAAGAGTTATTGGGATCTGCTGGAGCTTCAGGGACTGCTAATTTTAGTCTAGGTGAGTTTAGTGTAAATACGTTATCTAATTCAAGTAACTATATAACACAAGGCTTTCAGCAAACGAAACTTTCCGCGGTCTCCATTGAGTCAACTAACCTTGTGTCTGACTTAATACTTTTTCCTAACCCCACAAATGAATATGTTAAACTTCGATGGGGAGTAAATATTGAGTCCTGCACTTTAATCATTTCCGATATGTTCGGAAGAATAATAAGAAGCAGCTCTTATCAAAGAGGTGAAAATTATTATGTCGGAGACCTCGCTGGCGGAGAATACTTTTTTCGAGCCGTATTTAATGAACTTGATTTCAAATCTTTTAAAGTCACAATTGTAAAATGAGAAATAATCTATCTATTCTATTCTTTATTGTTTCATTCGGTGCTCTTGCACAAATGACCCCTGGTAATATTAATTACCAAGCCGCAATAAGAGATGCCAACGGTGCTTTGATTGTAAACACATCAGTGAACTTTCAGTTTTCTGTCATTGCCCCATCCTCTGGTAGTAATATCGTTTTTCAAGAAACCCAATCGTCAACTACTAATAGTTTTGGAATGGTTAACCTGAAAATTGGTTCAGGAACACCGGTTATTGGAACAGTGTCAGGTGTCGACTGGTCAGATGGACCGTATTCTTTCCAAGTTGAAATGGATGCTTCTGGTGGCACGAATTTTTCTCTTTTTGGCGTGAGTGAAATTAGCAGTGTACCATATTCACTATTTGCAGATAAAGCAGCTACTGTTGACTCCATCTCTATAAATCAAATAACAGACTTGCCTAGCTTATCGATAAGTAATGATACTATAGACCTAGGCTCTTTTGGGTCTTTATACATCGATGGCTCTGTGACCAATGAGATACAAGACCTTTCGATAGCTTCAAACGCCCTATCTATTACAGGCAATACCACAGCAACATCGATAGACTTATCGGGATATCTTGACAACACCAACTTGACAGAGGCTCAGGTAGATTC
>MDSY01058037.1_pt1 | contig 18606 bp, 21 predicted proteins | sample 811131 | NCBI WGS metagenome assembly MDSY01 (sample SAMN05326643, study PRJNA326480) | marine metagenome | isolation source: seawater | place: Atlantic Ocean: South West | collected 2010
CAACTCCCACTCTGAGATGATAAATCAAGAGCCTCTACCATAGCGTAATAAACGTCAGTATTGTCCAGGGTTCCTGTGAAATTCTCAGAGCCAGGTCCGTAAGCATAAACTGGAACAGGTACTCCGGTGTGAGAACCATATCCAATTCCTGTATTGAAAGAAAATTTAACTTCTGGTGCAGTGTAATCAGCTGGAGCAGCAGGTTCTATCAAAAGCCCTCCTGTTTCGTGGTCAGCAGTTACAATCACTAAAGTATCCTGATTCTGTTTTGCATAGTCCAAAGCGCTTTGAACCACTTCATCAAAATCTTGCATTTCCTTTTTTAAATAATCTAGATTATTAGCATGCCCCGCCCAATCAACTTGTGATCCTTCTACCATTATAAAAAACCCTTTACAGCCTCTTTCTTGAAAGCTTAATGAACGATCAATTGCAAAATCTAGCATTTCACTCGATGAAGGCTCAAAAGAATGGTTTTCAGGTTTTTCTATATCTCTTAAGTGCTCATCAGCAAAAAGTCCTATCACCTTATTTCTGTTATATAGATCAAAATCACTCAATTCTTGCTTTTCTGTTAGCAACGTATGCTCTGATTTAACTTCTTGGAGTAAATCTAATCCGTCATCTCTTTTACCGCCCATCTCTTCAGGTAAAAAGAAATGCCTTCCTCCACCTAAGATTGTCATCACATTAGATTCGATCATGTGCTTACTGATTTCATCAGTTTTCCATCTTAAGTCTACATGAGATGCAAAAGCAGCTGGAGTCGCATGAGTTATTTCTGAAGTTGAAATCAAAGAACTCACATAGCCATACTCATGTATTCTTTCAGTTAGATTCTCAAGAACCTTGTTATCTTTATCCAATCCCAATGCACCATTATTTGTTTTCCTTCCAGTACTAAATGCAGTAGCAGAAGAGGCAGAATCAGTAACTATGGCATTTTCAGAATGAGTTAATACAATTCCGGAAATTGGAAATTTATCAACTGATAGCCTTTCATTAGGACCACCTTTTAAAAGTCTGTAGGAAGAGATTTGACTAATACTCATCCCATCACCTATCAATAGAATAATATTCTTAGCTTTATTGTTTACTGGAACTAATTCTTTTTGGGTTAACGCTTTGCCTTCAGGAAGTGTCTCAAGAAACATGTCTTTATCCGCAATTGAGCCTTCTGGAATAGGTATAGCATTAATCAAGGCTTGTATACCTAATGATTCAAGGGTTTTGTAGCCTGCAAATGCCCCCAAACTAAAGACTATGAAGAGAGTTAAAAAATATCTCTTTTTAAAAAAATTGAAAAAAGCACTCATAATTTTAACCCCTATCTTAGATCTTTATAATTATTTAAAGCCTTCCAGGCTATCTTTTGAAGGCTCTCCTGTGTTGTTTGACTGAGATCATAGTCATACGAATTGCCTACTGGAGAAACATTATATATTGAAGAGTATAGAACTGCCGCCATAAGGTAAGTCCCTGATTTACTTGGGTGCCTCATATCTGGAGTGAAAAGGTCAATATTAGGATTTTCTTTTTGGGAAAGCTGAAATGCTAAGCCTACAGGAAAAACCATTGCTTTATTTCTATTAGCTGCTGATATGTAGGATGCTGCAAGCCCTTCGATCATCTCAGGTTTATCTTTATAAGCCCAGGTCATCAATAAGGATGGTTCTACACCGTTATCTCTTAAAGTTTTGCTATGAGTATCGACATAAAAATTAAAGAGCTCTTTTCTATCTTCATGAATTGGGCATTGACTGCAGTCCATCATGATGGCGAGCTGATATTTTTCAGGAGTATATTTTTTATATTTATTCTTCGAAGTGATTGAGAAGGATCCTATTCTTTTATTAGTTACATATGATTCAACATCATGCCATTCCAATGAAGAGCTATTAATCGTAATATTTCTAAATCGATGACCTTTCCCAAGTGATTGATTGGCTTTAACCATTCCAAGCAAAGGTTTATGAACTCCATTGTTGTAATAGAAAAAACTATTTCCAATAAAAAGGACAGATTTAGGATTCTCTACTTTAGGACTAGTTAAAAGAGGTGCGGCATCACTAAATACCGGTTCAGAGAACAGAAAAAAAATAGCACAAAAAAGTGCGCCTAATTGATTAATTTTAGCTTGCATCTTCTGCATAGAATAGCAAAGATAGTGAAGAGGGAGAAAGACTATGGAAAAAATAAATACAGGAACAGAGCACCTAATCTTTGAAAAAGAGAATGGTGTTGCAGTATTGACAATGAATCGTCCGGAAGCACGAAATGCAATGTCAGGGGAAATGAATGAAGCTATGAGAAATATTCTTGCTGAGGTAGAACTAGATCCAGAAGTAAGGTGTGTAGTTCTCACTGGAGCTGGAAAAGGTTTTTGTGCTGGAGGAGATGTAAAAGGTATGGCCTCATCAGGAGATGGCACGGTAGGAGAGAATACAATTGATGCAGCTATACATAGACAGCGTGTTCATCAAAGAGCTACGGCAGGAAAACTCTTTAAGATGCCTAAACCAACAATTGCTGCACTTCCTGGGGCTGCAGCGGGTGCTGGTTTATCTTACGCACTGGCATGTGATCTTAGAGTTATGGCCAATAATGCCATCATGACAACTGCATTTGCAAAAGTGGGATTCTCAGGAGACTATGGTGGTAGCTATTTCATGACACAACTCGTTGGATCAGCCAAAGCTAGAGAATTATATTTTCTCTCAGATAGAGTAACTGCAGATGAAGCCTTAAATCTTGGATTAACAAATTGGGTTTGCGAACCGGATGATCTGATGGAAAAAACAATGGAAATAGCTAACAAGCTTGCCAGTGGACCTTCAGTTGCTTATCGTTACATGAAAGAAAATCTTAATCGTGCAATGAATGGTGAGGTAGATGATTGTTTAGATCTTGAAGCTACCCATCACATTCATTGTGGACAAACAGAAGATCATAGAAATGCGACTAAGGCCTTTGTTGAAAAGAAAGAACCAGTATTCAAAGGGAAATAAATAAAGGGGAAAGTTATGGAAAATAAAATTAAAAATAATTTAAAGATTGATAAAAGAATCAGAGCAGTTTTTGGAGAGGTAGAGTTAGGCTCTGTTACCTCTAGCCCAGCTAATACAAGAGAAGGTATCTTGGCTGAGCAAGATACGGATGCAGCAAAAGAAGGTCGTGCAGTGATGGAAATGGTTAACAATTCGCCTCACTACAAAGAGGTCGTTCCTGAAACTGGTCTTGTTACTTGTACAAAAGAATTCATTTCAGATCCAGACGGCAACACAATAAAAATTCAGTACATACGTCCGGATACAGATGAAGAACTACCTTGCGTTTACTACATTCATGGCGGCGGCATGATGGTTAGTTCTTGTTTTGATGAGCTCTATGCGGCCTGGGGAAGATGTATAGCGAGACAAGGTGTAGCAGTAGCTATGGTTGATTTTAGAAATGCCATGTGGGCCTCATCTGCGCCAGAGGTAGAACCTTACCCTGCAGGACTAAATGATTGCGTTTCTGGTCTTAAATGGGTCCATGCCAATGCAAAAGAATTGAATATCGACAATACAAAAATAATTGTGGCCGGAGAGAGTGGTGGTGGAAATCTCACGATAGCTACAAGCTTAAAACTGAAACAAGACGGTGATATAGGACTAATTAAAGGACTTTATGCATTATGTCCTTACATTGCAGGCCAATGGCCACTACCAGAGAATCCTTCATCTGAAGAAAACGAAGGTATTTTATTAACCCTACATAGTGAGCATGAGTACTCACATGGAGCGATCATTTATGGCGTCGATGCTTTTATAAATAAAGATCCACTGGCATGGCCAAGCTTTGCAACAGAAGATGATTTAAAAGGGTTACCTAAAACTTACATCATTGTTAACGAACTTGATCCTTTACGAGATGAAGGCGTTAACTTCTACAGGTTGCTTCGAGAGGCAGATGTAGATGCACAGTGTCGACAAGTCATGGGGTCCGTTCACGGTACTGAAATCTTCCTAGGCTGCCCTGAAGTTAGTGATGAGACAGCATTGTCCATAGCTAATTTTGTAAGTAATTAGAAGTCACTATGAAAAAGCTATCAGCATTAATTGTAGTCTCTTTATTTTCTTTAAACATTTATATGCATGGAAGCGTTAATTCATTTAAATCAGGGCAGGATAGGTCCATTGAATTTCCGGATACTGAAAATTACCTAACAATAACCTCTGATCTTCATACTCATTCTGTTTTTTCTGATGGGCATGTTTGGCCAAATATAAGAGTTGCAGAGGCGATGAAAGATAAATTAGACGCAATAGCCATCACGGAGCATCTAGAGTATCAACCACATATAAGATATATACCGAATAAAAATAGAAATATAGCTTTCCTAGAAGCTAAGAAAGCAGCAGAAGAAACTGATTTAATAGTTATAGCGGGAAGCGAGATAACGCGTGAAATGCCTCCCGGTCATTTAAATGCTGTGTTTATAAAAGATGCAAATACTCTATTTAATATTGATGAGAGTTTGCTACCGGAAGCCCGAAGAAGAATGAGTGAGGCAGTAAATATTGAAGATCTCAGTGATGAAGAGTTAGAGGTTGCGGATCAATATGCTCTTGGTAACTTATATTCTCCTTTTGAAGCTTTAGAAGAAGCTAAAAGACAAGGTGCTTTTATTTTCTGGAATCATCCTATGTGGGGTTCACAAGCAAATGATGGTGTTTCTAGACTTACTGAGATGCATAAACAGATGATTGCCAAAGATCTTATTCATGGCATTGAAGTTGTTAATACTGAAGAATACTCCGAAGAAGCTCTGCAAATTGCTTTAGATAATAACCTCGCTATTATCGGTACATCAGATGTTCATGAGCTTATCGAATGGGACTATGATTCAAGTAAAAACGAACATAGGCCGGTTACATTGATTCTTTCAGAAAAAAGAAACCAAAACTCAATAAAAGAGGCACTTTTAGACAGACGAACAATAGTTTTCTATAAAAACAAACTTATTGGAAAAGAAGAAAACCTAGTCCCTCTATTAGATTCAATCTTAGGTTTTAAATCACTGGGCTACAGAGGAGATACATCCATATTAAGAGTTGAGATATCTAATAACTCCTCATCTGATATGACTTTAAAAAATCTGTCAGCCTATAATTTTTCACGGTCTGATGATTACATCTTTATTCCAAAGAATGAAACGAAAACTATCATGGTCAAGACTCTCGAGGTCATTAAAGCAATAAAGTTAAAGTTTGAAGTTTTAAATGCAATTACAGCACCTAAAAAACATGCCGTTGTTGAAGCTACGATAGAGATTTAAAGGGAGCCTTTTTCTTTTAGATGAGTAATTAATTGCTTATCGTGGGTTGTGACTGCTGAGAAACCTTCTCTTAACGCGGGCTTCCATCTTGGATTTGAGGATCCCATTACCTCATCCCCCATAATTGTCACTCTCTGAATAATTCTTTCACCTACAAAGTCATTAACCACATAATGCTGAGTACTCCTATTGTCCCACATCGCAATGGTTCCTTCAGTCCAATGATAACGAACTGTGAATTGAGGTTTTGTAACCCACTTTGTTAAATAAGAAAGCAACATATCACTTTCTTCAATATTCATTTCTACGATTCTTCTAGTGAAGTGTTCATTTACATATAAAACCTTCTTACCTGATATGGGATGCAATCTCACTACCGGGTGAATTGCTGTTTTTTCCGGTTTACCGTGTGGTCTTGCATCATGCAGAGCGGTTATTCCCTCACATAAATCTTTTATTGGATCGGATAAGGCTTCATAAGCTGCGTTTAAATTACTCCACATAGTATCGCCACCTAGTTCAGGGCATTTAACCATATGAAGTACAGACATAATTGCCGGTGAATCTTGAAAGGTTATATCGGTATGCCATTCATCAGCTATCCCACCAGAACTAGCGGCAAGTTCAAAAATTTTTGGATGGGTCACTGTCTTATTCTTTAGATTCGGATGACCTTCTAGTTCGCCAAACTTCGAGCCATATTCGACATGCTCATCTTGACTGATATTTTGACCTGGAAAAAATATTACCTTATGTTCAGTTAAGAGAGATTTAATTTCTTCTACTTGATCTTCGGATACTTTTGCGAGATCTACATTTGTAATCTCAGCACCAAGAGCTGTAGAAATCTGCTTTACTGTCATGTTCATAAATTAGGACTCAATATGAAATAGTTTATTGTAAATCTTCCATTCACCGTCTTTTTTTAAAAATGAGAGTGTATCCAAGTACACATTGCCTATATAACCATCTCTTACTCTCACGCAAGCTGTAGAGCCTGCCATTTCACAAGATAATATCTCCAACAACACCTCCTCTCCCTTATCTTTAGGTGAGGGTTGTTGAGACTCTACAAAACTCGCGAAATCATCAACACTCATTTCTGCCAATCCTGTTCCTATGTATCCTGTAATCATTGCATTAGGATAAAAGGCCTCTCTAACCTTTGCTGGGTCTGATTCATACATACTATCGAAATATAGCTGTACTCCCTGTTCTATCTTTTGTTTATCGTCCGCCAAAGTGGGCCTCCTTAATATAAGTTACTGGATTCCATCTTAATTTTTCAGGTATGTATTCTGCCCCTGGCATTCCTCTTTCTATCATAAAAGGTTTTAATGCTTCTATTGCTTTAACCTCATCATAATGACAAATTCTAGGATACATGTGATGCATGGTATGGATTTGCATTGAGTGATTCAAGAATCTAGGCATTTTATTAGTCCAAAACCGAGTGTCTGTATAACGTCCCTTGCCTAGACCAGAATGAGGAAAGTAAGAAAAGACGATACCTAAATATGATGTAGCTACCCTTTTGGGTATCCACCAAAGAAGAAGGGTTTCTAGAGGATATAGAACAGCAAGGATTATCTGTGCAAAGTAAAAAAGAAATCCCCAGGTACCCCCTTTTTCTAGTGCCTCTTTAAATTTTGGATCTTCTTCAAGATGCTTTTCTATGGCCTTCAAAGCTGGGCCATCTTCGTTGTAAGAGACATTTACATTGACAGCCGCTTCCCACCAATTTTTAGCATTACCATGGAAAAAATCGGGATCACTATCGGGATCATTTGTGTGAGCATGATGCTTAAGATGAGTTGCTTTTAAAATATCATGGGACTGGGCTAATGGAATAACGCTGATTTGCCCAACCCAATAATCTAACCATTGAAGATTCTTCCTACCTCCAGATAAATGGCCGTGTTGTCCCGCATGTGAAGGAAGGTAAGCATTACAGGCTGTGAAAAGAGCAATCAAGAAACCAACAAATAGCGGAATAATTCCCTGGATTACAAGCACCCAAGTTGCAACCCAAGTAGTGAACTGAAGAATGCCTATGGCAATCATCTCCCATTCAATCCTTCCCATGAATGTTCTTGCAATCTTTCTTTCAGCTTCGATTGAAAGATCTATAGAAGAATGATCTAACTGATCCATGACCAACCTTTATTTTTTGCTGTTACACCAAACGCTAATCCGAGCAAGTAACCCACTAAAGACATTAGAAAATTAGCATCAAATACATACATGAGTACCGCCCCAAAAATGCTGCCCCAAAACAATAAACCAAACCAAACCAAACCCCATTGTTGTAGATGCTGACTTAACCACTCCATAGAATTATTTTATCCTTTTAATTGAGTAGCATCAATTTTAAGGATTTTTCCTTTTTTCCTTAATATATTCAGAGGCTTCTTTAAATCCTCCAATATTAAAAACATTAGTGTAGCCTGCATCAACTAATATATTTTTTGCGTTCTCAGACCTTACTCCACTTCTGCAAAATAGATAAATCTTATCTTCGAAAGAAGCTATCTCTTTAACATTCAGTATCTCTTGCCATTCGATGTGATGCGTTGAGTCAATAAATAGTAATTCTCTTTCTTCAAGCGTTCGCACATCAACAAAGATCTCAGCAAACATGATTTCAGACCAAAAAAATAAAAAAAATAAAGTATGCTTCAAAATCTAACAATCAAAACCGATGAAAGTTGCCACTTCAGAAACAGGCCTTCTTTTCGAAACGACTTTATTAGCTGGAAAACTGTTATCTGGATAGCCCATTGCAACACAAATCATAATAACTTCATCATCAGGTATTTTGGCATGCTCTCGTACTACTGGAGATTGCATAATTCCTTGGCTATTAATTACAGAACCAAGTCCTTTTGACCATCCTGCATTAACTAATCCATTCACCACTGCTCCACAGTCAAATTTAGAAATATCTTCATCTTGTAATGTTTTATCAAAGGTTACAATTACTGCAATTGGGGCATCAAATTGTCTAAAACCCCTTAAGACCCAATCAGTTCTAGCTTCCTTATCATCCCTTTCAATACCCATTTCTTTAAATAATTGTATGGCAATTTCAATCTGTCTTTCTCTGTGAACACCTTCATACCCTAGAGGTGGTCTTATTTCTCTAGAAGGCGGAACTCCTTCAACATTTCTTTTGGTATTTTCTTTTCTTATGTTGTCTAGTGCATTACCTGTAACAATATGAAAATGCCATGGCTGCGTATTCATAGAAGAAGGTGCTCTGGTTGCCAACTCAATCACCTCTTCAAGGACTTCTTTAGGGACTGGTTTATCTAAATAACCTCTTGCACTTCTTCTGTCCTTTATAACTTCTTCGTATTGCATGTTAATTTTCCTTTTTTTAAGTTTCTTAGTTTACGGCAAGTAAACTTATATCAAATATTAATGCTGAATTGGGAGGAATACCTGGCCTACCTGCCTCTCCGTAAGCTAAGTCGGGATGAATAAAAATGCGCCATGAATCGCCTTCACTCATTAACGAAATTGTTTCTTGGCAACCTGGGATTAATTGAGAAAGCATAGTTGTTAAAGGCTCGCCATTATCAATAGAACTCCAAAATACAGATCCATCTTTCAATGTTCCATGGAAATCTGCCGTTATCGTGTCACTTAAAGTTGGTGTCTTTCCGGAGCCCGACTTCATAATTACATATTGAAGACCTGGTTTAACAGCTATTACGCCTTCATTCGACAAGTTGTTTTTTAAATACTCTTCACTCTCTATCAAGTTATTTTGGGCATCATTGTCTTGGCCACAAGTGGTTAAAATAAAAGTCATAATTAAGATCCAAAAGTTTTTCATTGTAAATTTATCCTTTAAAGTTTGCGTTCCATCCTTCAGGTTTGAAAGCAACAATTTTCAAGTCGGAGCAATGCATCTTTAAATGTGGTTTAAACATCCAACTATGAAGTAAGCCACCAAAAAAATCCTCATCATTATAAATAATTAATGAATCAGTTGTATCGTCCCATGGTGAAAAATACATTGTTGCAGCAAATGCCTGAGTGTAACGAGTTTGTTTGGCAACAAAACTAGGCTTCATAAGATTTTGTCTAGGCGTAATGCAGGCTCCTGTCTCAGTAATAGCATCTGCATCTACAGCTAAATACCCTTCTGTGCTTTCTGGTCTCCTTACTTTGACAGTCATTACTTCATTACCTTGATGTCGAGCTGTAAAAGAAACTGCTTTTTCATCTGAATAATCAAAATCTAAATCAGCCATGTCAGGATGTTTTGGAAATCCCCATATCTCTCTTCCCCCTGCAATGGCAGCTTGAGCTGCTTGACCATGCCCATCCTTGGCAGGACCGCAAAGAACTCTGTGACACCATGTTAGAGTATCAGGAGCATTCACATTATAGGAGAATGCATTTTCATAAGGCAGATCTAAGGCAGTCTTTTTTGAGGTAACCGGAAATGAATACCATGTTTCAGTATAGGGATTAGTAACTTCGCTAGGACCACAGTCGGTATCAATAAAGTTATTACACCAGATCTGGACAGGCACTTCTCCGGATACCGTTACAGGCATATGATCTTCATGTTCAAACTCCTTTAAGACTTCGTCTAAATTTGCACTCCCATAAATAATCAAGTTACTGCTAGTTAACCTCAATGGGATTCTATTAATAGTTCCATCAGATGCTCTATAGCTATCAGATTCAGGCCATTGCTCAAACCATGGGTGATCTAATTTGTTCATGACACTATCCTAATCGTCTATTAATTTCTTCTTTCAATAACCACATTCGATCTTGTCCCCATACGTAAAAAGGGTCACTGCCATCTGAATCTGTAATCTTGAAGCTTGGCACACCCCAACAATTACCTTCGTACATGTCTTTTAAATTATCGTCCAGGACCTTTTTCCAAGCTTTCGTATTCAATTCTTTTTTTATAACTAACCAATCTAAATCAAGCTTAGTGACAAGAGATTCAAGATATTCATCATCTCCAATATTAATACCATCATAAAAAGATGCTCTCAATAATTCGTCTATGTACTCAAAGCCTTTTCCTGCTTCATCAACAACAGGAAATAATGAATAAGCCTTTCTAGCAGGTTTTCCTATTGGAGAATATATTGATCCCATTGGATAATTATTTTTCCTTCCTTCGCGTGCTGCATCCGAAATAATATACTTTCCTTTAATTGCTGGAATTTTCATATTTCTCATCAACATCGGTAAAACAGGGTTCGTTATTAGATTGACAGGGTAATCATTCTTCATTTCTCTTACTCTTTTTGAGCTTACATAAGTATAAGGGCTATTAAGAGAGGGGTAGTAATGAAGGTTAACAGTGTTTTCAGACTCAATCCTGGATGGAGCACTAAGAGTAGGTGTGCAAATTGGTTCGTTAATTGAATCTTTTTTTAAACCAAGCTCAATAAGTCGATCCTCTAAATGATGAAGGCGATCAACTCCCCAATATAATTCTTTCTCATAATAAAATGCAGAACCAAAATAATAATCCTTTTCATTTCTAATGAGGTTACCTGATTCTAATTTATTCGATACTTCTTCGTCTGTAGAACTGTATTCTCTCCCCAAGTCATCAAGTATTGATTCTTTACCAGACCATAAAGCTGAGCTTACCTTTTTTGCGACTTCAGCAAAATTTAAAGCATCTACGGCAGTCAATATTTTGTTAGATTTAATCACCAACTCTCTTGAGGGGTATGATTTTGCAGAAAATTCAACTCCAAAAAATGGAGCAATCCGCCTAGCATCATTAAAACAATAAGTGCTATATAAAGAAGGTTCATGAACTGCATCAGCATTTTCTTCTCCGACCAAAATAGATTGAAAAGAAATATCAAATGATTCTTGGAGCTTATCAATATATTGAATTGCAAGATGCGAATAAGGATCATCTACTTTATGAAAATACATTACTTCATGAGGTCTATTTTCTTCAGTCCTTTTTAATTCTGCAGAGGAGCGAATACTTTTAAGAATTTCAAAATTTGAGAAGGTATTCATACCTTTATTTCTTAATTTAGCAGCAAAAGTACGTTTAACTATGAAGTCTCTAATGGCTTGTTTTATCATGTTTTCTTATTTTAATTTACACGCAGATAAAGTTACTAATATTTACTATGGAGCCAGGCTTGATCTTGCTTGCACTCCCCAATGTCCATCTTTATTTGTAACGATATATAAAGATTGATATTGCTTCAAAGGATTGTTATTTTCATCGTACCTCTGGAAGACAGTTGAAATGTGAACTTTATCTTCTGATACTAAAATGACTTTCCTCGATAGCCAGGCTGAATGATGCCAACCTGTTGACGTAAGCCTATCGAAAATATCAACAGAGGAGTATTCCTCTTTCGTATCCCAAACAGTAACTTCACTGCCAGCAAATCTAACATGAGGATAATTAAGAGTCTCCGACCATTGCTCCATATCTCTTGCATTGAAATGAGCCATAAAAGAATCTAGCACTCGCATGGCATTCTCAATGGCCAATTTACTATTCTGTTCACTCCAAGAGTCTAATGAAAAGAATATGGCCATCACTAAAAATATTTTTTTCATAGATTTTATTTTATTCCGTTTAATTTATTTGCAACAGGTAGGAGCCAGAATCCCAACCAAGAATTAATGATAAGTTTAAGAGTTACCATTATGGCGGCAGGTAGAGACCAAACAAAATCTAAAAAACTGTTCCAAAACCATGTATATATCCAATTTTTTATGTGGACTAGAAAAGTCTGATCCATAAAGTCTGAAGTGCTAAAAGTTAGCAGACTGTAATCCGAAGAAAAAAGAAATGAGTATATCCAAAAGCAAAAGAAGATTTGGATAGGTGTGGTAAAGATCAAAAAATAAGCAAACCAAAGTAAGAACTTATTCACTAGAATTTCTATTGTAAAAAGATTCTTCATTTTGAAGAATCTTCATAAGAGCGAACTCACTTAAGTCAGATAGTTTAGGATTATCGTACCCTCTACTGACTAACTGCTTAAGGTAAATATCCTTCTTATTCATGAGTAAGGTGCAATTTAAGATAAAACTTTTTATTTCCTGTTTTCAGATGGAAGTGCTTCTAATAATAAGTTCGGCATTCCTTTACGTTTTTGAAGCGTGAACTTGTCATATAGTTTTCCTGTAGCCTCATAAGCCTCATATTTTAAACTCTTATCATCCACATGAATGATTTGATAAAGCTGTGTATATTCAGCTACTCGCTTAGCATAATTCCCTTTAGAAATGCCGTACATTTTTGGGCCACTTACTGACACAACATGAACTGTTCCAATATTAGGGTCATAAGCTTGTTGATATCCGGTTGGGACATTAGTTAAATCTTTAGTATCTACTTGGCCTGTTCTAGCGTATGTATGATCGTGTCCACTTAAAACCAGATCCACCTTAAACTCGTCCAAAATGGGTTTCCATAGCTTACGTAGTTCTTCGTTATCACGATCCGATCCGGGAGAAAAAACAGGATGATGAAAGGTAACAATAGTCCACCTGTTTGGATTATTTTCCAGCACTTTTCTGAACCAAGGAATTTGAATTTCTTTCTCCTTATTAGAATCAAGAGAAATGAAACGCACACCTTGATAGTCAATGTAATAAACAGTTTCTTTTAAAGACTCATCGGGAACATCTTGAACAGGGAAAGCAAATTGAGGTCGCCAATGTGTACTGACAGCTGGTATTCCTGGATCTCTCTGTCGATCATAAAGTGGTGCAGAATAAAAACTTGAGCCAATGAGTTCACTTTTCTTAAAACCAGTAATGTTTTCAACTCCTTCATCAACAAAAATAATATTGCCTCCATCATTAAATTCAAAGTAGGCTTTATTATCATTAGGTCCACTAAATGAGACCTTATATATAGTGCCTTTATCAGATTTTTCTGGATTGAATGAAGTGGTATTAATTTCTATCGTTTTACCCTCTTTAGTTTGCCAGTAACGTTCTGATTCAGGCCCTTGATTTATACGATCATATTCGTGATTTCCTGGGGTTGCTATGACAGGAATAGTTCCGTTTACCCAATCCGGACCTTGATGCCAATCACCCCACTCTGCATCCCAAGAAGGGTTATCTATTAAATCTCCAGCATGAAGTGTGAAGGCAGCTCTTGGAGCATCTCTAAACGCTTCCCTAAAAACTCGAGACCAATGGGTACGAACCTCATTTTGAGCATCACCAAAATAGATGAAACTAAAAGGTCTTGGCCTATCACTGGCTGTTTTAAAATGATAGTACTCTGTCCAGTTCACACCATCGCCAACTCTATAAGTATAAAGAGTATCGGGATTGAGATCCCTGAAGGTAATACTGTGATAGTTGGCCTCATTGATATCACTTTGAAAATATGTGGTTTCTGCTTGAATTTCTTTTATTTCTAGAGCCCTACCATTTGCATTTGCAAGAGCCAGATGTGCCTTTCCTATTTTCGTCTCAGCATCAGTTCTCCAGGTAACGGACTGAGTTGTTGCGGGATCATCTTCCCAAGTCAAGACCACCCTATCCGGAAGAGGAGTAGGAGCATGAGCTAACTCCGAAGAATATTTAGTAGCTTTTCCATTTTCATGAGCCATGGAATTGAAACTACAAAAAATTAAAAAAAGAATAAATAATTGAGATAAATATTGCATAACCCTCTCCCTTGTAAGATTTAATTATGCCTCAATTCTTCTACTTCAGAGAGAGAATATCGAAATAATGCTTATTAATTCTTTTACCATATTACTCTCAACATAAGGTCTTATTAAGAAACTTGTTCTAACTCGGCTGGAGCAAGTTTCATTAAATAATCAGAAGCTGATAAGGAGGCTTTTGCACCTTCTCCCATTGAAATAATGATTTGTTTATAAGGTACCGTGGTTACATCTCCACATGCAAAGATTCCAGGTTCAGATGTTTCTCCGTTTTCATTGATTATCACTTCACCATAAGGGCTCAATTCAACAACATCTCCTAAAAACTGGCTGTTAGGAATGAGACCTATCTGTACGAAGACTCCTTCCAAATCTTCTTCATGAAGCTCTCCAGTTTCTCTATTCTTGTACTCTATTGAAGACACCTTGCCATCGGTCGCTATGATCCTTTTAGTCTCAACATTGGTATGAATTGAGATATTCTGTTTCTGGAAAGCTTTATCTGTGAGAATCTTATCCGCTTTAAGTTCAGGCAAAAATTCCAATACGGTAACGCTCTTCGCAAGACCGGAAAGATCTAGTGCAGCTTCAATACCTGAATTTCCACCACCAACAACAGATACGTCTTTGTCTTTAAAAAATGGACCATCACAATGCGGACAATAAGCTACCCCATTTCCAATGTTTTCCTTTTCTCCGGGTACTCCTAATTCTCTCCATCTAGCCCCAGTCGCTATAATAACTGTCTTAGTCTCTATTCTTTCACCAGAAGAAAGTACAAGAGTCTTAATGTCTCCTTTTATTATCTCAGTAATCTTGAGATGTTCTTTTAAAGTCACATCATAATCTTTCATATGGGACTGCATATCTGTAGTTAGTTTAGGACCAGTGGTGCTGGATACAGAAATTAGATTCTCTATACCCATAGTATCTTTAACCTGACCACCCATCTTCTCCGCCACCATAGTTACTTTTAACCCTTTTCTTGCGCTGTAGATTGCAGCACTAATAGCTGCTGGACCGCCACCAATCACGACAACATCTTGCAGAGGTAAAGCCTTTACCTCAGATTGCACTTGAGGAGTAGTGACAAGATTAGATTGAAGCTTTTCTATTAGATTAGTGATTTCAACTTTACCATTGGCAAATAATTCTCCGTTTAAGAAGACGCTCGGCACTCCTTGTATGTCTCGTTCATTAATGAGTTCTTGAAATAGACCTCCATCAATCATTTCATTACTAATATTTGGATTTATAAGAGCGAATTGATTTAGAGCTTGAACGATATCAGGGCAATTATGACAACTTAAACTGACGAAGACTTCAAATTTTAATTCCTCTTGAATGCCTCCAATAATTGTCTTGATGCCCTCATCAAGGCGTAGTTCTGATCCCCCGCTTTGCAAAATAGCCAGAATCAGTGAATTGAATTCATGGCCACTAGGAATACCTGAAAACATGATTCCGTTAGGTGCTCCAGAGGTCTTCAACATAAAGCTGATTGGGCTCCTGAGTAAACCTTGTGTATCTTGCTCATCGAAGCTTAATTTGTCAGAGACTTCAGCAATACCAGTTAAAAAATCTACTAACTCTGGTCTTTTTGAGTGCACACCAGATTGAAGGATTATCTCTACTGGATGCTCTATATTTTCTGTATAAGTTCTGAGAGATTCAAGAATCTCTTTAGATAGCAATGGACTAGTCATAATTAAATGGTTTAAGAATTAAAATAGGGCGCACTGTATGCGCCCTTATATACTGAGTTAAATTTTTCCTACTAAATCAAGAGACGGAGCCAAAGTTGCTTCGCCCTCTTTCCATTTTGCTGGGCAAACTTCATCTGGATGAGCTCTTACATATTGAGCTGCTTTAACCTTTCTCATTAAGTCTTCTGCATCTCTACCAATACCTTCAGCAGTTACTTCCATAGCCTGAATAACTCCATCAGGATCAACGATAAAAGTTCCTCTATCTGCTCTTCCTTCATTCTCTCTGAGTACTTCAAAGTTTGTAGATATCTCAAACGTATTGTCACTTATCATTGGATATTTGATCTTGCCAATTGTTTCAGAAGAATCATGCCAAGCCTTGTGACAAAAATGGCTATCAGTTGAAACAGAATATATTTCAACACCCATTGACTGGAATTCCTCATAGTAATCAGCAACATCTCCTAATTCTGTTGGGCAAACAAAAGTGAAGTCTGCTGGATAGAAGAAGAATACTGACCATTTATCTTTCAAATCAGCACTATCTACTGTTATAAATTCGCCATCCTTAAAAGCATCTGCAGTGAAAGGTTTTATTTGTGTGTTTATTAAAGCCATGGGGTTTTCCTTTTTTTAATTAAAATAATTGCAGTATTTTATAGAGATCCAATATATTGATAAATTTTAATAAATAGAAGTTTATGTTCGATAAATTCGAATATACAATATCTAAATGATTACTCTAAAACAAATTAATTACGCTTTATCTGTATCTAGAAATTTACATTTCAAGAAAGCCGCAGATGAATGCTCTGTGTCTCCCTCAACACTTAGTAATGCTATAACTGAAATGGAAAATCAGCTTGGATATGAAATATTTGAAAGGGATAATAAAAGGGTTCTAAAAACTGAACTTGGTAAGACCTTTCTTGAATCTGCTCAATCGATCAAGTTACAAATTGATGATCTTGAAAAACTAGCCCATCTAAAGGAAGAGCCTCTAAGTCACAGTTTATCTTTGGGAATCATCCCGACGATTGGTCCTTATCTACTGCCTGTAGTTTTGCCTGCTATAAAAAAAGAATATCCGTTTCTAAATCTGACAATAATTGAAGGGCAATCTGAGGTACTAGTTAATAAAGTTAAAAGAGGAGAAATCGATACTGCGATACTAGCGCTTCCTTTTGAGCTTGAGGGTCTCTTGCCTTTTAAATTTTGGGAGGAAGATTTTTTTTGGATTAGTCACAAAGAAAGTAAACATGCTCTAAAAAAAGAAATTAGCGCAAAGGAGTTGGAAGAATCAGAGCTAATGCTTCTTGAAGAGGGTCATTGCTTAAAGGATCAAGCCCTCGAGGCCTGTAAGCTTTCATCAAATTCTAATCTTAATATTACTGCTTCAAGCCTTACGACATTAATACAACTCGTTGCGGGAAAAATGGGATCGACTTTGGTCCCAGAAATGGCTCTAGAACAACTTTTAGCAAATAATAAATTGCTCTCTAAGGCTCATTTAAAAGAGCCTGGGCCACATAGGGAGATAGCATTAATTATTAGATCTACATATAACGGATTAAGAGATATTGAGCTTCTCAAAGAACTTTTTTCAAAAGAGCTTGAGAAAAAATTTAAATAGAATATTTCTGGCGACTATTCATTCTCGACTCTTACAAGAAATTCAGAACTTTAATATCTATATATAAAATTTAAAATTTAATCACCATCCTGCCTCTTGTTCCACCTGCCTCTAATCTTCTATGCGCTTCAGAAGCATTTTCTGTATCAACAGTATCTGCAACTCTAAGAGTGAGAATGCCTTCTTCAGTTTGTTGTCTAAGAGTTTCTAGTATGTCTTTCTTACAATCATATGCCGTAACCCAAGTGGTTGTGAAATCTATTTCTCTCTGAGGCTTGCCTTTAAAACCTCTAATTGAGGTGAAAGAACCTCCATCTTTTACAGCATCAATAGCCAGTTCATTTAATAAAGCCCCATCCGCTATACCATCCACGCCATTTGGAAATTGTTGCCTTATTGTTTCGGCATATCCTTCTCCTCTTGGAATAATAATATCTACACCTAATGACTTAAGTAGTTCTTCATCTGACTCATTAGAATCAGCAATAACTGTTAGACCATCTGCCTTAGCGAGCTGCACAACATAACCTCCATAAGCTCCAGGACTTCCGGTAACTGCAAGAACCTGTCCTTCTTTGAGGCCAAGTAAATCAAGGGATAATCTGGCAGTAAGAGAATTCATGGGTAGAGTACAGGCCTCTACATGCGAAGTGTCTTTTGGAGCTCTAACAACTGCATTCTGATCTAAAACAATTTGCTCTCTATATGCCCCATAATTTCCACTTGGCACAACCATAGCCATAACTTTGTCCCCAACTTTAATATCGGTCTCTACTCCTTCTCCAAGTTGATCAACTATTCCAGCTGCATCCATTCCCGGAACATAAGGCGGTGGATTTATCTTTTGATACTCAGCCATTAAACCATTTCGTGCTGCTACATCTGTAGGATTTACAGCAGCGGCATAATTCCTAATTCTAATTTGTCCCGGTCCTGCATCAACCTCAGGTACTTCTAATACTTCCAATGCCTCAGGGCCTCCATGTTTCATAATTCCTACTGCTTTCATATTTTTTTTTAATTGTTATAAATCTTTTTAATTCTAACATTTGCTAGTCTTTATGACTTTGGTTAATATTGATAGTACGTTCATTCACTCTAAATGTAGCAGTGAACGGAAGTAGTCAATTGTGACGAAGGAACGCATCTTCGTTCATCCCGTGAGGGACGGAAGTAGGTGATAATACCGAAGGAACGCATCTTTTTAAAAGGAGATGTTATGACTAGTTATGAAGAAGCGCGAGCAATCAATCGTGCAGTCAAAAAATCCCTTAAGAAAAA
>MDSY01139106.1_pt1 | contig 18600 bp, 17 predicted proteins | sample 811131 | NCBI WGS metagenome assembly MDSY01 (sample SAMN05326643, study PRJNA326480) | marine metagenome | isolation source: seawater | place: Atlantic Ocean: South West | collected 2010
TACCCTATGCACGTGAAACATTATTAGGATATAAGAATAAATATTTATATGAATATAATTTAGACAGTCTTTTAAAAAAAATGAAATTTATACTAAAAAATAAAAATTTATTAAAAAAAAATAATAATATCAAAAATCTTAATGATAATAGAAATTGGAAAAAACTTTGGTATGAAATTATTAATTAAAAGAAATATAAAAAAAATGGTTTATTTTAATAAACTTCTTTCTTTAAAAAAAAAGTTTAGTTTTCTGAAAAAAAAAAAAGTTATTATTGTTGGATCAGGACCTAATTTAGATCAAAAAGTATTTGGTAGTAAAGACGATAGTTTTATCTTGTCTTGCAATGCTTCAGGAGCCAATATTACTAAACTAAATCTGGGAGAAATAAGTTTAACAGTAGTGGACAATGAACTAATAGATGAAAAGATTGCTTTTGAAAAAGAAGTAAGAAGTAATATTATTAAAAATGATATTTTAAAAAATATTAATTTAGGACATCTACTCTCAGTTCAATCCAATCATTCAAAAAATATTGATCATAAAATATTAAAAGCAAATATTAAATCTTTCACAACTATAGACAGAAATATGAGAAAAATTATAATTGATAGTGTTCTGGGTAGATCTATTATTGATAATAACAATATATCATTAATATCAACAGGAGTTTTTGCAATTTGTTTATGTTTATACTTTGGAGCCAGAGAAATTATATTTACAGGATTTACATTATTTAAAGATAAAAAGGATCATTTTTATGATAAACCTAACACAATAATTAAGGATACAAATCATCTTACACGAAATCATAGTCTGGCAGATAGTGTTACTATAGGAATTTTAAAATTAAATGGATTTAAAATTGAAGCACGTGATAGAGATTTTTATCCATTGATGAGTAATTGGGAAACTAAAATATGAAATTAATGGTAACTGGAGGTTGTGGTTTTATAGGTTCAACTTTTATAAAATTAGCATTAAAAAAAGGTTTTAAAGTAATCAATATAGATTCTTTGACATATGCTGCACATAAAATGAAAGAAAATTTTAATAATAAAAATCATTTTTTTATTAAATGCGATATTGGAGATAATAGAAAAATTAGAAAGATATTAAAAAAGTACAAACCAGATTCAATTATAAACTTTGCTTCAGAAACTCATGTTGATAGATCAATTCATGATCCTGATGTATTTTTTCAAACCAATGTATTAAAAACATTTAAATTAGTTGAAGAAACTAGAAAATTTATATCTATAAATAATTTAAAAAATTTTAGATTTATTCATATTTCTACTGATGAAGTTTATGGATCATTAAAAAAACGTGAACCTAGTTTTAGTGAGAAAAATAAATTTTTCCCTAACAGCCCTTATTCAGCAAGCAAAGCATCTGCTGAACACATTATGAGGTCATATTTTAAAACGTTTAAATTTCCAGTAATCATTTCAAACTGTTCAAATAATTATGGGCCATATCAATATCCAGAAAAATTGATACCACTGATAATTCAAAATGCAATTCTTAAAAAAAAATTACCAGTTTATGGAGATGGAAAACAAGTTAGAGACTGGCTGTTTGTAGATGATCATTGTTTAGCAATTTTTACAATATTAAAGAAAGGAAAAATTGGGGAGACATATAATATTGGAGGTAATAATGAATTATCAAATATTTTTTTAATAAAAAAAATATGCTCATATTTAGATCAAAAATTTAATAAAAAAGGGAAAGATTCTTTTTCTAAACAAATAACCTTTGTTTCTGATAGACCAGGTCATGATAGAAGATATTCTATAAATTCTTCAAAAATTACTAAAAAATTAAAGTGGAGACCAAAATATAATTTTACAAAAGGGATAAAGTTTACAATTGAATGGTATTTAAAAAATAATGATTGGAGTAATATGATAAAAATAGATCAAAAAAAATGGATGAAAAAAAACTATTATAACAGGATTGATTTAATTAAATGATAAAAAAAAAAAGAAAAGGAATAATTTTATCAGGTGGTTTAGGTACAAGACTATTTCCATCAACCCTTGTAACATCCAAGCAACTGATACCAATTTATGATAAGCCAATGATTTATTATCCTCTAAGCATACTAATGCTTGCAGAAATAAGAGAAATTTTGATAATTGTTACTCCTAGAGATCTATTACAATTTAAAAACCTATTAGGAGATGGAAAAAAATGGGGTATTAAAATTAGCTATATTATTCAAAAAAAACCAAAAGGTTTAGCAGATGCATTAATTCTTTCAGAAAAATTTCTAGATGGAAGTCCTTCTGTTTTAATTTTAGGAGATAATATTTTTTATGGTAGTGATCTAGAAAGTGTGCTTCTAAACTCCTCAAAAGAAAATAATATTGGTGCAACAATTTTTGCTTATCATGTTAATAACCCTGAAGATTATGGGATAATAAACTTTGGAACAAAAGGTAATATCTTAAATATTGTTGAAAAACCAAAAGTCCCAAAATCGAATTATGCAGTAACAGGATTATATTTTTATGATAGTGATGCTTCAAAATATGCAAAAGAATTAAAACCCTCTAAAAGAAATGAGTTAGAAATAACTGATTTAAATAATATGTACTTAAAGAAAAATATTTTAAATATCGTTAAGTTAGGAAGGGGGAATGCTTGGTTAGACACAGGTATGCATGAAAATATAATGGAAGCAAGTAACTTCATATACAATATTGAAAAAAGACAAGGTTTAAAGATTTGTTGCCCAGAAGAGATTGCATTTAAAAAAAAATGGATTTCAAAAAAAAAACTAGCGGAAATAATAAAACCATTAATGAAAAATGAATATGGTAAATATTTAAAAAACTTAATTTAGAAATTATTATGAATAATGTGGCTATATTAATGCCAACGTATCAGGGTATTAAATATATTAATCAACAAATTCAAACCATTATAAATCAGAAATATGTGAACTTAACACTTTTTATTAGTGTTGATCCTTCTACAGATGGGACAATTGATTTGCTTAGAAGATTGAGTAAATCAATAAATAAAATTAGGATCATTAAACATTATAAAAACTTTGGATCACCAACAAAGAATTTTTTTAATTTAATATCTAAAGTAGATGTTAAAAAGTATGATTATATAGGCTTAGCAGATCATGATGATTTATGGGAAAAAAATAAAATCATAAATGGTATCAATACGCTCAATGATAAAAAAGTTGATTGTTATTCAAGTTCAATAATAGCATTTAGAGGAGAAAAAAAAAAATATATAGATAAAAGTTATAAGCAAACTAAGTATGATCATTATTTTGAGTCAGCCGGCCCTGGTTCTACTTTTCTTTTTAGACCAAATTTTATAGAAAAATTTCAAAAATTTTTAATAAAAAATAAAGAAGCCTGGAATTTCAAACATTATGATTGGTTAATTTACTCATTTGCAAGAGAGAATAGCTTTAAATGGTTCATAGATAAAAGACCAATGTTATATTACAGACAACATGAAAATAATTATACAGGTGCAAATTGGGGTTTTAAAGCATCTTTAAAAAGATTTTTCAGTGTTATTAAAGGTGAAGCATTTGCAGACTCCATGCATCTTTCAAGGATAATTAGATATAAAGAAAATTTTTTTACAAATAAATACTTTTTTATAACTAATTTTTTAATTCGGTCTAATCAGTTTCGAAGAAAAATAAGTGAAAAAATTCTATTAAATTTATATTTTATATTTATTTTTCTCTTTGGAAAATTTGAGCAGAACAAATTAAAATTTAATGCCCTTAAATGTTTTAGAATATTAATTCTAACATCTTCTTTATATTCAATTTATTATTTGTTAAATGAAGCTCAATTAGAGTTGTTTGAATTTAAAAAAGAAATAATAACATTATTTTTTGTTATAAATCTATTTTTGTTGTTAGTAATATCAGCAAGATTTTTTATTTTTTTTAAAAAAATAAGTATTAAAAAAATAAGTTTTGGAAATTGGTTTAACATTTTTGTAGAAAGCCAAGTAATGTCTTTTTTAATACCTTACTCAAATATGGTATACAGGGGCTACAGATTAGAAAAAATAATAGATTTAGATATGAGCAAGTCTATTTTTTTAACTACATTTATTTTATTTGTAGAAAATTTTTATTACTTTTCTTTATTGCTAGTTGTACTATTCTTATACACAAGTAGTAAAATTATTTTTTTTAGTTTATTTATATTTACCATAATATTAATTATATTCTTTAATGTTAGGTTTAATTCAATTCTAAAGTTTTTATTTAGTCAATATGAAAAATATCTTGAATTTTTTAAAACAAAACTACCTTTTTTTACTAAGAAAAAAGAATTATTAAATATTACAAATTTAAACATAACAGAAGTCATTTATTTCAATATAATGGTCTTTATAAAGATTTTTTTAAATTATATTATTTATTATTTAATTGCACACTCAATGAATCTAAACATAAGTCATTCTGAAATTTTTTTAATTTTATTTATAAATCAATTATTTGATGTAATAAAAATTACACCACAAAATATAGGTATTTCAGAAATAATTAATGGAATTTTATTTTATCAAGTGCTTAACTTGCCGATACAACAAGGAATATTATTTAAAATAGTTCATAGATTTATAGAAGTCTTCTCTCAACTAGTTTCTCTACTTTGTATCAAATTTTTTCTTTATATCCTTTCATTTCTAAGAAAAGACAATATAAAGCTCAGTAATGTCTAAAAAAATATTAATAACTGGAGCAGCTGGCTTTATTGGTAGACAACTTTCAGACTTTTTAGAAAAAAAAGGATTTGCTACAATAGATATAGATGATTTAAGCGCAAAACCAGTATTAAGGCCAAAAAAAGGATTAATCATCAAATCTGTTCAATCAATTACCTCTGAATTTTTAAAAAAAAACTCTGTTTATAAAATAATTCATCTTGCAGCAAAAAAAAGTGTGGATCAGTCATTTATTAATTTAAAAAATTCAACTCAAAATTTTGAAATGACTTTAAATTTACTTAATAGCGCTAACAATGCAAAAGTAAAACATTTTTTTAATGCGTCAACTTGTGAAATTTTTGGTTACCAAAAAAATAGATTAAAAGAAAACAATAATTTTATTCCACACTCACCATATGCTGTTAGTAAAGTAGCAAATGAATACTTATGTAATATTTTTTTAATGAGAAAGCCAAGTATGAAAATTACTTCTTTAATATTTTTTAATACTTATGGCCCAACTGAAGGTAGAGATGCTGTTATACCAAAGTTTATTAATCTTTTAAATAAAAATAAAACTTTAAAAATTGAAGGTAATGGAATGCAGTCACGTGACTTTACATTTATAGATGATACTATTTTAGCACTTTATAAGATAGTTCAGAGCAAAAAGTATTTTAGACAAATAAATATTGGGTCAGGAAAAAACACAAGTATAAAAGAATTAGTAAATATGCTTAAAACTTTTTATCCAAGACTCAAAGTGAGTTATGTAAAGTCTCGTGTTAATGAAATAAAAGCATTTAATGCAAATATAAGTTTATTAAGAAAAGAATATAAATTTAAAAATCGTTTTAGCATTACTGATGGGTTAAAAAAAACTATTAATAATTTTTAACAAATGTTTCTCAATTTTATAATTCTAATTACCTCTTTCTTGGTAGGTATTTTTACATTGATTAAATTAGTTAATAACTTTTATGACAAAAATATAACCAGTCAAAAAATTAATATAGAAACAAGAATAAGATGGGGAGATTCAAAAAAATCACATCTAGGTGGTTTGTCTTTTTTATTCTCTTTATTATCAACTAATATAATTATATTTATTTTTTTTAGAGAATTTTTCCTAGAACATTATAATGATTTTATTTTTTTTTCATCAATAATTATTTTGTCTGGTTTTTTTGGATTTTTAGATGAGAAATATTCATACAAACCATTTGAAAAAATAATATTACAATTAATAATTGCTGTATTATTGGTAGTTAATGATAAGATAATTCATTTTTCTCCTAATGAAGCTATAAACATTTCAGTAAGTATTTTTTATTATCTGGCAATCTTTAATATTTTGAATATGTTTGATAATATTGATTTGGGTTTATCTTCCATAGCTATTCCAATGATAGTATTTTTTATGCTGTTTGATACAAATCAGGCAAATTTTATTATATTGCTCACTTTTTTTAGTTCATTAATAGCATTTTCTTACTTTAATTTTTTTCCATCAAAAATTTTTATGGGAGATATAGGATCCTTCCAAATAGCAACAATGCTAGCGGCAATTTCCGTAGAAGCTTTTTGGACTGATTTTGAATACAATGGCTACATATCATCTTTATTTCAATTGGGGCTTCATAATTTTATATTTCTTCTTCCAATTACTGATTTTGTTATTGTATCAATTATAAGGCTATCTGATGGTAAAAGTATTTTTACAGGAGATACAAATCATATATCTCATGTTTTTAATCTTAAATTAAAAAATGCTAATTATCTGGGTCTATTATTCTTAATTGTTACAATAGGACTGGGTATAATATATTTTTATTATTATAAGGGGATAGTTTCTGGACAATATAATTTATTAAATTTAATTATCATGTATTTTGCATTTATTTCATTAACCTACTATTTATACAAATCAGTAAAAAATGATTAAAGAATTTAAACAATCAAACTTTTATTATATTTTTAATATAATTATTAAAAACTACTTAAAATTAATACTTTTTCTAATTATAGGATTAATTTTTGGATATTTATTACACTATAATTCAGAGAGCCATTTAATTATAAAAAAAAAGATATCACCACTAAATCAAGTAAATCATGTCTTGAAAGCATTAATAGATGCTGAAGTCCTTATGAATGATTTTATTAGAGCTAATAGAGAAGTAATTAGTAAAGTAGAATATGATAGAATATTTAAATTTGATGAAAATTCTATTAATGATATTAATAAAATACCAAATTTATACAATCAAAGAATATTTACAAATATTAGTTATGAAAAATATCTAGAGTTATCAAGAAATTTTATTTATTTAAAAGAAAGAATTGATTATGAGTATAACACATACGATGTGTCTAAAAGAGTTACTTTTAAAAATTATGATAAGAATTTTGAGGAGAAAAAAAAAAATTAAAAGACGATTACAACAATTATTTATGGATCACAAATCAAATAATTAGAAAGTATTTTTTTAATACTGTCTATAATAATCCATCATTTTTCAGAGAACTTGTTGACATTTATCAATCAAATTTAATAATAGTAGATAATAACTATTTAGCAGACAAACTATTTGAAAAAAATGATAAAGAAATAAAAAAATTAACAAAAAGTATCACCCAATTAACTCAAAACGTAGACAATATTATTCATGCGCTTCAAGGAACTAGAGAGAGAGAGAAAAAACAAGCTATTAAAGATGATATTAAAGCACAAATTTTAATTAAGGAATTTGAATCTATAGTTAAGCAAGAATCAATAAAAACACAAAAATTAATCTTATCTAAAGAACAATTACATGTAGGATTTGGGAAATCTACAAAAAAAGATATAAAAATTATCACTAAAGAAATAGAGGATCCAAAAAATGATATAAAAATTATCACTAAAGAAATAGAGGATCCAAAAAAAGATATAAAAATTATCACTAAAGAAATAGAGAATCCAAAAAAAGATATAAAAATTATCACTAAAGAAATAGAGGATCCAAAAAAAGATATAAACCTCGAAAAAGAAAGACAAGAAATCCAAAAAGAACTTAGGAAGGTAAATATTAATGCTGGAGAGGCATTAAATGATTTATTTAAATTATCTTTTAAATATTCAGTTCATGGGTTGGAAAAAAATTTTGATATAGAAATTATTGAAAAAAGTTTCTATTACTATTTAATGATTTGTTCTTTAATATCTTTAGCTACAATAATTAACATTATTGTAATCAGAGATTTTATTAAAAATTTAAAAAAGAATTAAATTTCATTGTGACTATAGAAATTAAAATATTTTTAAGAAAAGTTTTAGGTAACAATATCTATAATTTTATAAAAATAATAAAGAATAGATTTATTCAATTCAGTAACCCAAGAAAACTATCACATAATTTGAAAAGAGATATAGAATATAATGAAAAAATATTATCAAAAATTTTTAATTCTTTTAATAAAAAAAAAATATCAGAAATATTAATTAATAATAAATTAGAATACTCAAATAGTGAGCTGTCTTGGCATCATCATCTTTTTGCTTGTTTTGATAATTCTCCAAAAAATATATTAGAAATTGGTACACTCTCAGGAGAATTTACTCATTTCTTATCTAATTTGTTTCCAGAGTCAAAAGTTTATTCGATTGATCTAAGTCAAAATGATCAAAGTTTTCAAAATACATATGATAGAAATACAGATGACAAATTATCTAAATTTATTGAAATAAGAAAAAATAATTTAAAAAATAAGAACATAATTTTTAAGGAATTAGACTCTTTTAATATATTAAATCATTTTAAAGACATTGAATTTGATTTAGTTTGGATAGATGGAGATCATTTAAATCCACAAGTTACAATAGATATTTTTTCAACTTATAATCTGTTAAATAAAGATGGGTTTATGATGTGTGATGATATTATTAAAGATAATTATCATTCCAATTATGTAGACAATCAAAGTTTTAAAACTTTAAGTTTTTTTCAAGAAAAAAAACTATTATCAAATAATTACATCTTGAAAAGAATAAATAAAAATAATTATAAACATAAAAAATTCATATCGATTTCAAAAAAAATAAATTAAAAATTATATAATTTAACAGTGAAAAACATCAATATGGTCATTTTTATAAATGAAAGCGATTGGTCTTAAAAAAAAACAATTAGATTTTATAAGAATTGTATTACTTTTCTGAATCTCTATAATAATAGATTGACCAATTTCTAAGACATATTGTTTTTTATTCATTTCAAAGAATACTTTTGAGTTTGTTGGGTTGGAAAAAAATAGCTCAACTTTATCATATATCGAAAAAAATTTTTGAATTTTATATATATTATTTTTTAAAAATGAATTCTCAAGAATTCCGTATTTAAAATTTTTATCAATATTATTATCAATAGGCATACTTGCTCCCATTAAATTTCCATGAACAAAAGAAGGTAAATTATTATCTTTAGAAAATCCAGTGTAGCAACTGTTCCTGATTGAAGTATTAATTTTTTTATTATTCTTATGAAAGATAAAAAAAGTTCCATAGTTTTCATAATTATCTAACAATGATTTGTCTATAATTAATGTATTTAAATGTTTGGGGTTTTTATTTTCAATTATTTTAAGAAGTTCATTTTTGTTATTAAGTATATAGATAATAATGATAGAATTTTCTAATTCAAAAAATTGTTTTAATATGTCTGAATAATGAATAGTTGTTTTATAATTATCATCTGTTCTCCATAAAAAAACATCTGAAATAGAGTGATTTTGCTCTAAATTTTTAAGATTAACTTTTACTACCTTAAATCCAAAATAGTTTCTTAATTTAATACCTAGATTAGTTTGTGCTATTTTTTTTAAAAATTTTTTCATGAATTCTATTTTTTAGTTTATTCGCTAATTTAAAATTTTTTTCACCTAGAATATAATGATATGGTGGATGTGTATGCTCAAAAGATAAGTGTCCTCTATCGATGGACAAAAATATGGGTATGCCAATGAATGAGTCAATAAAAATATATGTGCTATGATTTATAAAAGTTTTATCTATTGGTATTATATTGCTTTTATTAGTAAAAATTTCTAAAGTTTTTAAAATTTCAAGTTTATCAATATCAATTATATATAAGTTAAAGCTTTTTTGTACAGGTTCATTATGAATGTTTCTAAATATCAGATAATTTTGTTCTGCACTGTAGTTTAACAATGTACCCAACGGACTTAGCATATTTGATGCTTTGCCAATCATACCATAAGGATATTCTGATTGATAAGACGAAAATCCTCCTTTTTCATAAGTTAATTCTAAGCTGGCTCTATAAGCAGGATGTGTCTTTGTGAAAATATTTGGTTTTATCATTTGCAGAAGATTAGTTTTTATTTTTTGATCTAAGTCGTTTTCTTTAGACAGAAAAAAAAAATCTTCATTATTAATCAATTCTTTTTTAACAAAATAAAAATTTTCATCATTATGACAGTTTAATTTATCTATTTGCCATTTTTCATTACCAATGGTAGCTCTGTATAAATCATATTTTTTGTCTTGCTTAGAGCTATTCTGAAATTTTGGGATTGTTATGGACGATGTAATTTTATCATGTTTGACACCAAAAAAAAAATTCATTTCATAATCCTTCTAAATATTCTTCTTGAATATTATATCTTTATACGCAAGTTCTTTTATATCTTCATGAAAGTACTCGCGTTTATAATTTACATTAAAGATTAAATTATAATCATTTTTTTTCATAAATTTTATAAATCTGTCAAAATTAATCATTTTATAAGGAAATACATTGTTGAGTATATTATTCTGAATAACAAAAAAGTCTTCATCAAGCAAATTAAAATGAGTTCTGGATATTATTATGTATTTTGATTTTAATCTAAATATTTTTTTTAATAATTCTTCATGGTTATCTGAATACTGTATTGAATTACCAAAATAAATTATATCAAATTTAGATAGTTTTACCTTATCAATTGAATCTAAATAAATTATATTATTTTGAAATTCATTAGGTACTTTATTTATAAACTTTTCAACAAAACTTTTTTTTTCAATTACTACAGAATAAACATTTTTTGAAGTAGAATTTTTAATATAACTAAATACTGGATTGTTACCACCTCCATATTCCAATATAGAAATATCATCGTTAATTAATGAGGCTACAATAGGTGCTATCAAATATTTACTGTGAAATTCAATATTTTTAGGGTGAAGAAATTCTTCTGATTTTTCATTTTCTAATTCATCTTTGATATAGTTACTTACTTTTTTTTCAATATTTTTTACATCCTCAATTGATTTAAATTTTTTTTTAAAAGCATGTATTATTTTTTTTTTTTTAATAATTTTTAGTATAATAGGAGGTAAAATATTTTTTATTATTGTCTTAACTATTTTCATCATATATTAATTAATAGAGTATTATCTGATCAACTTAACATTTATATTACAGATAATTAATATTATAAGTTAAATATTTCCTTGTAATAACATTAAATTTAAATATATAGATCCAATATTTATAAAAATTTAAAAATAAGTTTATTTATGAAAAAAATTGGATTTGTGGGTCTTGGAAAGCTTGGTATGCCTTGTGCAGAAGCAATATCAAAAAAAAATCATTCAGTTTGTGGATATGATGTTAATCTTGTAAAAAGCAAACATGTTAAAGTTTTAAATTCAATTAAGAGCGTTGTAGAAAGTTCAGAAATAATTTTTATCGCAGTACCAACTCCACATAATAAAGAATATGATGGTAGTGGCCCAACTTCTCATTTGAAACCTAAGGACTTCAATTATGATATAGTAAAAAAAGTACTTAAAGAAATTAATCTTTACAGTAAATCTAACCAAATAGTTGTTTTAATAAGCACAGTTCTGCCTGGAATTGTAAGAACACAATTAAGTAAACTCATCACAAAGAATTATCTTGTTTATAACCCCTATCTGATAGCTATGGGCTCTGTGGCCTGGGATATGCTACACCCTGAAATGATAATAATGGGTAATGAAAGTGGAACAAAAGACAAAAGAATAAAAACACTTCTAAGTTTCTATAAAACAATTATTGAAAACAATCCAAGATATGAGTTTGGAACTTGGGATGAAGCCGAATGTATAAAAATATTTTATAATACTTTTATAAGTGCAAAAATAAGCTTAGTTAACATGATACAAGATGTTTCTCTAAAATTAGGAAATATAAATGTTGACGTTGTTACAGATGCTTTAAAAAATAGTACACAAAGAATTATGGGACCAAAATATATGACAGCCGGAATGGGTGATGGTGGCGCTTGTCACCCTAGAGATAACATAGCTTTAAGATTTTTAGCTAAAAAACTTGATTTGGGTTATGATTTATTTGATGCAATAATGGATTCTAGAGAAAAACAAGCTAAAAATATGGCTAAATATTTAGTAAACTTATCCAAAAAAAATAATTTAAAAATTTGTATTCATGGAAAAGCATACAAGCCTGATGTACCTTACTTAGATGGAAGTTATAGCACTTTAGTTGGTAGTTTTTGTGTCAAATTAGGAAAAAAAGTAACTTATGTAGATCCTTATTTTAAAAAAAATATTAAAAGTTTCAAAGGTGTAATATTGTTAGCACATAATAGTAAAATTACATATCCTGAAAAAAATATTAAAAATAAATTACAGTATAAACATTATTGTGAATTTAAACCTGGGTCAATTGTAGTTGATCCATGGAGAAGTTACACAACTAAAAAGAAAATAAAAGTAATTTACTATGGAAATACAAGATCATTAATTTAAAGAGTTATTAATATCCTGTATTTAAAAATATTTAATATAAAACTAAAATATTTAATTATCTATGATTAGAAGGCTGATACCTTACTTTATTTACAAGAGGTTATTTGGTGATAGAAAAAGATATTACCAAAAATTTGATAAAAATGACAAAGATTGGCAATTATGGATCCAAAATATTGCAATAACTTATGAACATAGAGACACAGGTTTAATTGATAGATTGCTTAAAGGAAATGGATACAAGATTATAAATAATGAATTTGTTGATTTTAACAATAAAGATATAATTGAAATTGGCCCAGGAGTTCTTCCACATGAAAAGTTTTGGCTAGATAAAAAACCTAAATCGTTTGATTTGATAGACTCTAACTTTGATTTTCTAAAAGTTTGTGAAAAAAAACTAAATATAAGAAATATTAATAATAAAAAATTTTTAATTAAGCAAGCCTCAGATATAAATCAGATCCCATCAGAAAGTTATGATTATGTACTATCTTTCTATTCATTAGAACATGTATTTGATTTAGAAGAGTACTCTGTACAAATAAATAGAATTTTAAAAAAAAATGGATATTTAATTTTTGTAATTCCAAATGAAGGCCATTTAGCATGGGGACTGGGTAGATATCTTTTTACTAGAAATTATGTTTTTAATAAATTGAATTTAAATTATGATAAAATAATTTGCTGGGAGCACCCAAATTATTCAGATAAAATCATTAAATCCTTAAAGAATAATCTAAATTTAATAAAAATTCAAAATATGCCTAATTTATTTTTTTTAGATTTAACAATGCAAATAAAAGGAATATTTAAGAAGAAAATTTAACGGTCAATTAAGATAATACTAGATAGTTTTTTTAAAGATATATCTCATCAAACAATGAAGAATATCTAAAAAATAAAAATATAATCCTACAACTTTTATGCTACTTTGACCTCTTTCTCGTTCAATGTATTTAGTCGGCATTTCCTTAATCTTATAATTATTTCTAAGTAAAATAATCAAATTTTCTAAGTGTTGAATGGGACTCTGATAAATAATTTTTTTCTCTAATATTTTTTCTATACATCTTCTTTTGTAAAATCTGTAAGAATTACTAAAATCAGAAATATCATTAGTAATTATAATTTGACAAACTAAAGTACAGATATAACTAATTAACCTTCTTAGTTTAGAGCGGCCAATCACAATAGATTTTTTTAAATATTTAGAAGCAATTACCACATCGTTATGTTTAAGATATTTAATAGCCTGGTTAATTTCTTTTGGATCTTGAGCAAGATCTGCATCCAGATCTACCAAAATATCTACATTTGTATTTGTAATAAACCATTTAAATCCAAGGTTAGAAGCTGCACATCTAGTCGTTAATGCAGACTTATTTTTTTTCTCCTTAATAATGTGTATTTTTTTTTTATTAAAATACTTGTTTATTGATCTTATAGTTTTTTCATCATCACTTTTATCAATAAAACATATTAAATATTTTTTTGATTTAAGATTTTTATTAATGCTTTTAGATAAAGCTTTAATATTATCTTGTTCATTTTTAGTTGGTATGACAATTCCAATTTTCATATTAAATTTTTATTTTAGATAATAGATATTCAAATGTGCCCTTAATAGCCCCTAGAAAAATAAAGTTAAAATATATTATATGCACTGTTAAATAAAATATAAAATAAACTTTTGTTTTGATGAGTAGGTGAATAATGAACTTAATGTCCAATAATAAAAAAAATAAGAAAAGATAAACAGCAATTTTAATATCAAAAAAAATAAAAAGGCTAACTAGAGACGAAATTATACTTATAAAGGCATTTTTGTTACTTTTAAAAAGATCTATTTCTACTTCATTCCTCAGTCTCTTAGTTGTCCAGATAGCAGTCCTATAAAAAACATTGCTAAAAAGAAAGAAGTTTTTGTGGTGATAATGATCAACTTTTATATCTTCAGCAATATCTATCTTGATATTTTCTTTATATATTATTTTTTGAAATTCTTCGTGTTCCATAATAAAGCTATACGAATTATTTTCTGGCCAACCTTTTAGCTTATCAAAGACTTCTTTTTTGAATAAACAGGCATACCCATAAAAGGGAATTTTGATGTTTTGATTTTGTTTGCTTTTTTTAGCTATAATATCGGTCTGATAAGATTCTTTTAATCCCTTATAATTTGCAAAAAGATTTTTTGATTTTTCGGAACGAGTTGGAAAATTAACTATCTTTAGATCATTTTCATTTATTAATTTATTTAGTTTTTCAAAAAATTTATCTTCTAAAATAATATCACTATCTAAAAATAATAGATAATCACCTTTTGCATATTTTGCCCCGTAATTTCTAATTCCATTTGCAAATAATTTTTTTTGAGATTTTATTATTTTACCCTTTCCGTATTCAAAGTCAAAATTATCACAAGCTATTATTAATTCATGATTTTGTTTTTGGCCTATGATTGTTTCTAAGCACTCACGTACAATTTTATTATCTTGGTGGCAGGGAACTATTATAGATAACTTCATTTTGAGTGAAATTAGACTAATAATCTAGCTAGAGTTTTTACTGCAAGCTTAGGATTAAACGCTACATCATTTGATTTTGCACACTCAAATGTACAAAAACATTTATTATCTTTTATCCATTTAATTTTTTCTTGTGCTTCATGATTGTTTAATAATTTTTGGCAATCAAAATCGAATTCATTCAAGTTTCCAAAAGTTGCTGATTGATCAGGGTGAATTGTATGTAATATTTCGCACGGTGCTGCTTTTCCATCTTGATAAATTACCATAAATTTTTTGCCAGCTGTGCAATAATATTTGAATTCTTTTTTAATAAATATTCTTTCAATTTCTGTGTACATTGTGTGTCTAAGATTTTTAATTAGTTTGTGTTCTAATTTTTCATGCTTTTTGTCACTATTTTTAATATGTGTATAAATTTTTGAGACCATTTCTATTGGAATATCATTTGCATCATCTTCCTTTGTAATACCTCTTACAAGGGTTGCGGTATGGTGATCTGGATTAAGTTCTGTTCTTGCCAGTTCTGCAAATTCAAAAAATGTACTATAATTAAATTTTGAGACTGTAGTGTTGATATCTACATGTAAATTATTAAATTCATTTTTTAATTCCTTTAGCGCAAAAAAAGTTTTAATAGCATTTTCATAACTTTTTTCAACACCTCTAATTTTATTATGCACTTCTTTTATACCATCGATACTTACACATAGCCTAAAACTTGTATCTATGTTTTCTGATAAAATTTTTTTTACCATTACAATAATTCTTTCAGTCATCATTCCATTTGTTATGATACTGCATTTAGCGACTTTAGAAATATCACAGAATGTTTTTACCACTTCAGGTAAATCCTTTCTTAATGTGGGCTCACCACCAGTCATACTTAATTGTAATAAGTTAGGTAATGATTTAGCAATTTTTTTTATTTGATCTAAACTTAATTGAACAGTTTTCTTTTGCATTGAGTCCCAATAAAAGCACATACTGCATCTTAATTGACAAATATTATTTACATAAAAAGTCAAGTATGAAATCTTGCTTGGGTTAGATAAGCCGTATAAATAATTATTAATGATTCTTTGCATATAATTTTGTCTGTTTCTTAAAAATATAATATAATAAAATTAGTAATGTTAATACAGATATAAATATGGAAAGCAAGAATTTGCTATTATCGTAATAAAGTTTTATTGAATAATTACCAGGTGGCAACTCGAAACCTTTAAAAAAGAAATTAACTCTATAGATATCATTTTTTTTTCCATCAATTAAAAGTTTCCAGTTTTTATCATATAAATCAGAAATAATTAAAAAATTTCTATCTGAAGAATTATATGAAAAATTTAATTCACCATCATCCATTTTTGTGAGCTCAATATTACCTTTAGTAGAATAGTTTTTATTAGTTAAATTTAATTGATCATTTTCAATATATGCATAATTTTTGTTAATTTTTTGATTTAAAAAATTAAAAGAATTTTCTTTAATTAGTCTTTTTGTCAAATAAAAATAAGGAAGAGGATCCTTAGACTCAAATAAATATGCATCCTTGTCATGTTTAGTAAAAAAATCTTCCAAATAAATTGGAAAATTTTTTTTCAAGTTATCTTTTGAAATAATCAAGTTTATTGATAAATTATTTAAAAGGATAGGGTCTAAGTTTGAAATATTTGGATATTGTAAATTTCTGTATTGGGAATATGCACCTTTTTTTTCATATAGAAGATTTTGAATTTTTTTACTATTAAAACTCGTGACTCTTGAAAAAGAATTTGTGGGAGGAGATCGATATCCATAATATTGGTTGTTATCAATTTTATGTCTTAATTTCCAATCTTTAAACTTTAATAAATCTATATTTTTAAGACCAAGATTATATTTATTAATTTCAGTGACATATATTATTCTATCGGTAATTTTTATTTTATCTTTGAGTTTATTAACTTCCCACACATTTTTATTTTTATTTAATGGTGAAAAATGATTTGAATGAAAGAATGTAGTTAAAAGTAAAAGGACAACAAAATAAAATGTGAAATACTTATTATGAATAAATTTACTATTATAAAGGTATATCAAACCTATAGATCCAAAAAAATAAGCAAATAAATTTTTATCTTTTACTAAGTTAAAACGGTCAAAATATTCAACAAGTATTTCACTCAGTAAAAAATTATTAATATTTAAAAAATTATGATCAAAATCTTTAAGTGTATATAAAACAAAATTTATTAGGTTCCCTTCTGCATAACTATCAATAATAATTATTAACATTAAAAATAAGAAAATTTTTATAATTTTTTTGTAAGTTGTAATTATTTGATTAAAAAAAATAATTTTGTTATTTAGAATTAAACTAATCATTAAAATTTGTAGAACAAAAATTTCCACATAGACCTTTGACCAAGGATAAACAGAAATAAAAATAGTATTAAAAACACTGTATAATGGAAATAAATGACTTAGCAGGGCATGCAACGTATAGAAGACTAGCGAATACAAACATAGAGACTCCCAAAAATTTTTCTTTATTTTGAATAGAAGAGATAAAAAAAAGAGATTTATGACTAGAGGTAAATTGCTAAACCAGCTATAATTGGGTGTTAAATTTTTATCTGGAAACAAAATATCTTTTTTGTTAAACAAATTACCAAATAAAATATTGAATATTTCGCTAAAAAATTGTTTAAAATTTAATTCAGTTGTAAATAAAAAGTAATGGCTAGATCTATCATATTCTCCTGAAAAAGAATAATATAGTGTAGGATAAAAGATCCAGAGACTTGAAATTAATAAAATAATTAAACTTAAAAATATTATCTTAAAGTAACTTTTAATGAATGATAAGTTTTCTTTAAAATAAAAAAAATATATTACTGAAAATACTATTGAATAAAACAAACTTTGTTGAACTGCTACTGCTCCACTCAAATTAAAGATAATAAAAATATTTAAGGAATATATGAGTATATAATAATCTTTTTTACTCTTGAAGTATTTGAATAATATAATTGAGGAAAATGATATTCCAGAAGCTATCATTATCCATTGTGTTAGGTAGTAAAACTCACTTTTAAAGGACGCAAGACAATAAAGAGATGATATTAATATTTTATATAATTTATCTAGGTCTTTGTTTATATAATCAATTAAAAAATAAATAGAAAAACAACAGTATGATATTAAAAAAAAATAAATGAAGTAATGTAAATAAATTTTATTCTCTATTGGTAATTGAAAAAATAAGTTTATAATAGACCATGAATGAAAGCTAGGATCTCCAGCAAGAAAAGATTGACCCACTCCAGTATTAAATCTCCAACCAGATAAATTGTTATTTAGTCTATAATCGTAAAGTGAGTAAACATCTTCATCATTCAGTGGGAAAAAATTAAAATCTAAGAATAATTTATAATTTACAACAATACTTATTAGAAAAAAAATTAAAAAAATTATTATATTGTGATTTCTTATTTTTTTAAAATAATACTGCATTCACTACATTTGTAAGTTTGATTTTAATCAACTAAACTAATTATAGCAATTGTACCATCA
>MDSY01060046.1_pt1 | contig 18597 bp, 17 predicted proteins | sample 811131 | NCBI WGS metagenome assembly MDSY01 (sample SAMN05326643, study PRJNA326480) | marine metagenome | isolation source: seawater | place: Atlantic Ocean: South West | collected 2010
AAGATTGATAAAAATGCAAAAGTTTTTCCCTGCTTGTGATTTTTGTGACGGAAGACCTGTAGATCCCACTACCGCTTTAATGTACGATGGCTTAGGAATAGTTAAGGCAGGAGTTCAGACTCCAAAACCATTACCATACAAACAGCTAAAGTAATATTATCTATTAATACTTAATAATAAAACTTTGTAATAATTATAATCAATATCTTAAAGAAAAAGAATTTATAGGCCCAAGAAATACTCAGATTTACATTATAACAAAATATAATGAAAAATTTATCCAGAAAATCACTTTTTGAAAAAGTTAAAAATACAAAACCAATATACAATAATGATTTTTTAAAAGCATATAATTATGATAACTTAAGTAAAATTTAAGATCATAAAATATCATTTTAGTTTTAAAAATCTTACTATTATTAATAATTAATAAATAGGTGAAATTATGTCCAGTAAATTAATAAAAATGATGCCTATTAAATGGAAAAGGATAATTAAAAATATTTTATATTTTTTTAAAAAATTAATATTTTTCTTAATATTAAAAATTAAAACAAAAATATATACTAACTATAAAATAATTATTGGAGCTGGAGGTACTAATTATTCTGGCTGGATACCAACTGACCAAATTTCAATTGATTTACTTAATAATTATTCTTTTTCTAAATTTTTTAAAAAGAATTCAATTTCAAATATTCTAGCTGAACATGTTTTCGAACACTTAGATTTTCAACAAGGAGTTATTGCAATCAATAATTGTTACGAATATTTAAAAGTTGGTGGCTCAATAAGAATAGCTGTCCCTGATGGAAATTTTCCTAATGAAGATTATATAAAACACGTTAAGCCAAATGGAACTGGACTAGGTGCAATGGATCATAAAATTCTTTACACATATGATACTATTATTAAATTGTTTGATAAAAAAAAATTTCTAATAAACTTAATAGAGTATTTCGAAGAAGATGGAGAATTTATACAAAATTATAATGAAGAAAAAAATGGATATATAATGAGATCTAGAAATAACGATCATAGAAACACAGAAAACACCATTAAATATACATCGATTATAGTTGATGCTATTAAAATATAGAAATAATAATTAAAATTATGTTAAAAAAATTATTTTTTATTTGTTTAAGAACTGACAAGACTTTTTTGCCTAAGATTATAGTGCTAAATGTACTTTTTATAATAAATTCGATTATTCAACTAATTTACGTTTCTTCAATTTATCCAGTTGTTAATGCTTTAACTGGTGGACCTGATTTGTTTAAAGGTAATTTATCTTTTATAAAAGATTTATTAATCTATTTAAATATCAATACAAATGATCCAATATTTTTATCTATATTAACATTTGTAATTATTTCTATAATAGCAAATTTAAGTCTTATATTGACCAATTATGTTAATTATTCATTTTCAAATAATTTGTTAACATCTTTTAGAATTTATCTGTTTTCAAATTATTGTGATCGAAGTTATCTGGATATTATCTCAAATAATTTGTCTTTTTATAATACTAATTTACTGCAACAAATTGATAGAGTTGTTATGAATACATTGGGATCAATAAACAATATATCTCAACAGATATTTTTAATTATATTTCTATTACTACCACTAATATTTTTTGATCCATATTCATCATTAATTATCTTTTTATTTTTATCAATAATTTTTAGTATAATTTTTTTATTTTTAAGAAATTATTTTAAAACATCTGGTAGAAAAACTTCTACTTACATTCTTAATAGAACTAGCTCAATTAATGAATTAATTAGAAGTTTTAGAGAAATTAAAATTTTTAATTTGTCTGAGAAGGTTAAGAAAAAATTTTCAACTTCAGAAAAAAATATTAATGATATTTCAAAAATTACAAGTTTTATTACACATTCAACAAAACCATTTATGGAAATATTTTTAGTCTGCATTAGTTCATTTGTCTTAATTTTGTTATTACAAAATGAAAAAATTGATTTAGATTTTATTGCTAAAATATCAGTTTTTTTGTTTGCTTTTTACAAATTGGTTCCAGCATTTAATTCTACTTATAGTGCTTTCAATACATTAATGTTCGATACCGACGCTGTTAATAAAATATACCAAGAGGTAGTTGATTATGATTATTCAAATAAAAATGAAATAGAACACGAACAATTTGAGTCAATAGAATCTATAAGTTTAAATAATATAAATTTAAAATATAAAACAGCAAATCAAACTTCGCTAAATAATGTTTCGGTAGAATTTGAAAAGAATAAAATTTATTTAATAAAAGGAAAATCTGGAGCAGGAAAATCGTCTTTCTTAAATATTCTTATGGGCCTTATTGATAAGAATGAAGGGACTATCCAAATAAATAAAAAAGAAGCAAATATTTATGAAAATATAAATTGGTATAATAAAATTTCTTATGTTACTCAAAAAATTAATCTTTTAAATCAAAATATTGAAGTAAATGTTTCTTTAGAGGAAGATAAAAATAAGATTAATATTAAAAAAATTCATGATATTTTAAAACTTGTAAACTTATATGATGAATTTGTCGATCGAATAGGTGAAAATCTTATAGATGATGCTGCTAATATTAGTGGGGGTCAATTACAAAGAATAGGTATCTCAAGAGCTTTATATAGGGAAAGTGAAATAATTATTTTGGATGAACCAACATCAAATCTCGACCAAAGTAATGAACTAAAAATATTTAACCTATTAAATAACATTAAAAAAGATAAAATAATAATAATTGTTTCCCATAAAGATGTAGATCCCAAATTTTATGATATAATATACAATATGAATGAAGGAAAAATTGTTTAAATGAAAAAAAATTTTCTTAAAAATAAAACTTTATTAATAACTGGTGGTACAGGTTCACTGGGCAATGAATTAACAAAAATTTTATTAAAAGATTTTTCGTTAAAAAAATTAATAATATTTTCCCGAGATGAATTAAAACAGTTTAATCATAAAAAAAAATTCGAAAAAATTGATAAAAGAAATATTTGTAGATATTTTCTTGGATGTGTAAGGGACTTAGAAAGATTAAAGTTTGCTTTCAAAGATGTAGATTTTATTATACATGCAGCAGCCTTAAAACATGTTGATCAAGCTGAATACAATCCCTACGAGTTTATTAATACCAATATCAATGGTGCAAAAAATGTAATTGAAGCAAGTTTATATAATAATGTTACAAAAGTTGTGGCTTTATCAACTGATAAGGCTGCAAATCCAATAAATTTGTATGGAGCAACAAAACTTGCTTCTGATAAACTTTTTGTATCAGGCAATAATATTACAGGAAATAGCAAGACAAGATTTTCTGTAGCAAGATATGGAAATGTGATTAATTCGAGAGGATCTGTTGCGCCCTTTTTTTTAAAATTGGTTAAAAGTAGAGAAAAAGTTATCCCAATAACTCACAAAAAAATGACAAGATTTTGGATTACATTAAGAGAGAGTGCAGACTTTATATTTATGTGCTTTAATGAAATGAGAGGTGGTGAAATTTTTATACCAAAAATTCCCTCAATTAAAATTATTGATCTTGCTAAGGCTATAGCCCCAAAAATTCCAATAAAAATTATTGGATTGAGGCCAGGTGAAAAGATTAAAGAAATTTTATGTTCACAAGATGAATATATTAATACAATAGAATTTAAAAAATATTTTATTATTAAACCATCAGTAAAAATTATAGACACACATGTTAATTACAAAATTAATAAAAATAATGAAAAAGGAAAATTAGTTAAAGAAAATTATGAATATAATTCAGAAAATAATCAAAATTTTTTAGATATCAAAAGTATTAATATTTTGCTTAAAAAAGAGCATTAAAAAATAATTTATTATTTTATGAATATAAATTGATAATGATAAATAAAATATCCTTAGGTCTTGCGCAGTCAAAAAAAAGCTATGGACTTAATAAAAACAACAAAATTCAAGAAGTTTTAAAAGAACTTAATAATCAAGATATTACTAACTTAGATACATCTCTTTCATATAATGGTAGTGATAATTACCTCAAAGTTATAAATTTGAATGAATATAATTTATCAATAAAACTTCCCAAAATTTCTAACAGAAAAAATTTAAAAAAAAAAATAATTCATTTTTTAGAGGAAATATTTATTAAATATAATATTAAAAAATTCGATACTCTTCTTTTGCACGATCCCTTATTACCACTGGAAAAGGATTGGAAAATTGTTGAAAAGATATTGATTGATTATAAGTTAAAAAAAAAAATAAAAAATATTGGTGTCTCTGTTTACAGCAAATATGAATTAGAAAATATCTTAAAAGTTTTTAATCCTGATGTAGTACAATTTCCATTAAATATTTTTAATCAATCATTTGATGAAGCTTATTTAAAAAAGTTAAAAAAACTTAAGATAAAACTACACGCAAGGTCAATTTTTTTACAAGGACTTTTAACATTACAGAAATCAAGAATTCCTACTTTTTTTGATATATGGAAGGATCATTTAAACAGATATCATAAAATTATTAAAGATAACAAATTTGATTTAATTGATTTCAACTTAAATTTTATTTTAAATAAAAAAATACTTGATAAAATAGTTATAGGATTTAGTGACTGTAAGCAATTTCTTCAGGTTATAAAAAAAATTAAAAGATTTAAGACAAATAAAAGACATATGAAGTTTTATAAAGAATTAGCAATTAATGATAAATTAATTAATGACCCAAGATTTTGGCCTATTAATAAAGATATAGTTTCTTTTAAAACCTATAAAAAATGGATTAATAACAAAAAATTTATAAATGGTGGTGTAGGCTTGCTATCAAAAAGACCAGATCTATATTTGCCAGTAGGATGGCCAACCTATTATTCAAAGGCAAAAGGCTGTTTTGTTTGGGATGAACTGGGCAAAAAATATTTGGATTTCTCATTGATGGGTGTTGGTACTAATATATTGGGGTACGCTGATAAGGATGTAAATAAAGTTTCAATAAATAAGATAAAATCTTCTAACTCATCAACTTTAATTTCTTCTGATGAAGCGAATTTGGCAAAAGAATTAATCTCTGCTCATCCTTGGTCTAACAAAACTGTATTTGCAAGAACTGGTGGAGAGGCAAATGCAGTAGCATTAAGAATTGCAAGACTATCTAATAAAAAAAAAGAAGTTGCAGTATGCGGCTATCATGGATGGCATGACTGGTACTTAGCTGCAAATATGAAAAAAGATAATTTGAAAGAAATACATTTAGAAGGTTTAAATCCAGACGGTGTTCCTAGTGTATTGGGAAATTATGTACATCCATTTAAATTTAATGATTTGCAAAGTTTTAAAAATTTAATAAAAAAAAATACAAATATAGGGATTGTGTTTATGGAGGTTGAGAGAAATTTAAAATTGAATATAAATTTTTTAAAGGAGATAAGGCAAATATGCACTAAAAAAAAAGTAATTCTAATTTTTGATGAATGTTCATCTGGCTTTAGAGAGGTATATGGAGGTCTTCATATGAAATATAAAGTTTATCCAGATTTAGCTGTTTTTGGAAAATCTATTGCAAATGGGATACCATTAACAGTAGTACTAGGAAAAAAAGAAGTTATGGATAATGCAGAAAATAGTTTTATAAGCAGCACATTTTGGTCAGATACTTTGGCACCCGCAGCAGGTTTAGCCACTTTAAATAAAATGAAAAAAATTGAATCTTGGAAAAAAATAACTAGTACTGGTAGAAAAATAAAAAAAGCATGGAAATTATTATCTAAAAAACATGATTTAAAAATTGTGATAAAAGGTATAGATCCAATGCCAACATTTGATTTTGTGTCAAAAAAAAATCTTTATTATAAAAATTTTGTAACACAAGAATTTTTAAAAAAAGGAATCTTAGCTTCCAACACAATTTATTGCTGTATTTATCATACTAAATATTTAAAAACTTATTTAAAAACTTTAGATAAAATCTTTTACAAAATTTCAGAATTTGAAAAAAATTTAAGTATTAGTGATTTTCTTAAATTTCCAATTTCTAGTGTTGGATTTGATAGATTGAATTAATTAAAAATATTATGAATAAGAATATTTTTATAACAGGATCAAGTGGATTATTTGGAACTTCTTTAAAAAAAAAATTATTAGAAAAAAAAATAAAATTTAAAGTATTTAAGAGAAAAAAATTTAAGAAATATGATAAATTATACTTTAGTAATTTTTTTAATAAAAATAGATTCACACATATAATTAACTTGGCAGCTTATACTGATGTTGACGGGTGTGAAAAAAATAAAAAAAAGTGTGAGTTAGTAAATATAAAATTAGTAAAAAACATATGTGACGGTATCCAGCTTTCTGAATTTAAATCTAAATTGATCCATTTTTCAACTGATCAAATGTATAATAATGAAAAATTAAATGATGAAAAAAATTCAAAAATCAGGAATTTTTATACTTTAAGTAAAATAAAATCAGAAAAATTAGCGTTAAAAATTGACTCAATTATTTTAAGAACTAATTTTTTTGGTAAATCATTAACTAAAAAACGAGCCTCATTTAGTGATTGGATATATTATTCTATTAAAAATAATAATAAAATTCATCTTGCAGACGATATATACTTTTCACCCATCTCAATCGATAGATTAATTAAGATAGTTCTTAAAATACTAGATTCAAATCATAAAGGCATTTATAATATAGGTTCAAAAAATGGATTTTCTAAGTATCAATTTGGTTACCTGTTTGCTAAAATAAAATATTTAGATTCAAAATATATAATTAAAGTTAAAAAAGATAATTTACGATTTTTAGCAAAAAGAAATAATGATATGAGAATGCAATTAAACAAATTTGAAAAAGTTTTTCAAATTAAGCTGCCTAATCTGATAAATGAGTTAAAATACATTGCAAAAATGTATTATTAAAAGTCTAAATAATGAAAATATTTAAATCAATAAATGCATGTAGGGTTTCAAATAAAAAAGATCTAGTCACAGCATTTAAATTTCCAAATTTTTATTTAACTGGAATTTTTTCCAAACAAAAACAAAAAATTTTAAAAACACCATTTGAAGTTGTTTTTTCTAAATCATCAAAATTACTTCAGCTTAAACATAATTATGATCAAAAATTCTTGTATGGTAAAAATTATGGTTATCGATCAGGTTTAAATCCAATAATGACCAAACATTTAAGAGATAAATATTTTATATTAAAAAAAAAATTAGTTTTAAAAAAAAAAGATAAGATTTTAGATATAGGCTCTAACGACTCAACGTTTTTTAATTTTTCAAAATGTAAAAAGTATGGTGTATACCCTTCAATTAAAAAGTTTCTTAAGTATTATGAAAAAAATACTAATTATTATATTGATACGTTTGAAAATGCATTTGTGAAATTAAGAGAAGAAAAATTTAAATTGATTACTTCAATAGCAATGTTTTATGATTTACCTGACCCTCTATCTTTTCTAAAAAAAATAAAATCAATTTTGTCTGATGATGGCATCTATCATATCGAAGTTGCAAATGTTCTAAGTTTTATGGATAATTTTTCCTATGACACCTTTTGTCATGAGCATTTTGAATTCTATTCACTTAGTTCATTAAATTTTCTTATAGAAAAATCTAAGTTAAAAATAAAAGACTTTGGTTATAATGATATAAATGGTGGCAGTATATGGTTAGATATTATCCAGGATGATAGTAAATTTAAATGTAATACAATAAAAATAAATAGAATTATTAACTATGAAAAAAAAAGAGGATTACATAAGGCTAGCACATATAAAAAATATTTTAAAAAGGTGAAAAGTCATTCAAAAAAATTAAGTAATTTATTATTAGAACTTAAAAAAAAAAATAAAAAAATTGCTGGCATAGGAGCATCTACAAAAGGCAATGTTCTTTTGCAATTTTGTAAAATAGGAAATAAACAGATTGATTATATTTATGATGTAAATTCTTTTAAATTTGGAAAATATACACCTGGGACAAACATTCAAATTAAAAATGAGGCAAATATAAATTTGAATAATTATGACTATATTCTTATTCTAATTTGGCATTTTAATAAATTTATTATAAATAAATTACGAAAAAAAAATAAAAAGATTAAAATAATCACTCCATTTCCTAAAATTAAAATATTTTAAAATTAATGAAATTTAGCGTTGTAGTTTGTGTTAAGAATGAAGAAAAAAGAATTCTACAATGCTTAAGGTCTATCAAAAAAAATAAGCCAAGTGAAATTATAGTAGTTGATGGCAATTCAAAAGATAAAACTATTAAATTAGCTAAAACAATTACAAAAAAAGTTTATATTAGAAAAAACTCTAATTTAACAAATGATAGACAATTTGGTATTGATAAATGCAAGAATGAATTAATTGCAATGATTGATGCAGATCATATTTTAAGAGAAAATGATATTCTTAATTTAATAAATGAGATGAATTTTTTTAAATTTGACATGATCCAATCACAATTAGAGATATACAGAAAAAATAGCTTATTAAATATAGCAGAAAATCAAACTTATGATGTAGTGCACAATATACCAGGTAAAAAAAAAATGATTGGTGTTGCACCTGCAATTTATAAAAAAAAAATTTTTAAGAAGGTTGTATTTGACGATTATATAACGGAAACGATAGAAGATGCAGATTTTATTTATAAGTTAAGAAAAAAAAATTTTAATTTTGGGATAGGTAAAGTTAAGATATTCCAAGATCATAATGGAAATTTAAAAGCTTATATAAAAAAATTTATGTGGTATGGAAAGGGTGATGGGGAGTTTATAAGAAAAAATCCGAGTCAAACATTAAATACGTTTTATCATCTTTTTATTAGGTATAATTTTATCTATACTTTAAAATCATTATACGTACTAAATTTTCTAGCAATACCATTTTTTTGGATACAATCAATAATAAGAATATATGCGATGTTTAAATATCTATTTTTATTTAATAACTCCAACAGAACTTAATTTGTCTATAATTTCATTGTTCAAATTTTTAATTTGAAATTGAGAAAAATGAACGTCATCAGCATAATACAAATCTTTTTGATTATGTGTGAAGCAATTTTGTGAATTACAGAAAAATTTATCAGGATATACCCTGATTATATTTTTGTTTTTAATCGAATTAAGTAAGGCAACTATTTTTTTATTTTTATTAATAAAAACATTTTTATTTTTATAAATTTCATTCCTTTTTATAAATTCGCCATTTTTATCAAATACAAACATTTGTTTCATACGAGTTAATACATTAAATTTATATTCTGGTGATGGATAAATTAAAATTAATTTATCTATTTTTGAATTAAGAATTTCATTAATACTTTTTATAAACTCTTGATCGAATTTTAATTTAGACGCATTGTTTATTTTTTTATACTCATTATTATTTTTAGCAATGTATGAGTATCGGCCAAATAAAATTATAGTTTTGTCCTCTAAGTTATTAATAAGTTTTATTCTATTTTTATGATGTGTTTGACCTGCAGTAATTTTATTTTCAATAACTCGCTCATAGTTTTTAAGATATATCATTCCAGTGTAGCTTAAATCATACAGATTAATATTTAAGTTTCGGTTTATAAAATCTGGTATTAGCTGTTGTACCATTGAGTCTCCCAAAAAAATAATATTTTTACTCTTTGGATTTTTAGTAATTTGACAAAAATTATTTTTTTTATTAGCACATTTCCTTATAGAGTAAGTTGTATTATTAGCCTTCGTTTCATTTATATTGGTTGATAAATTTATTTTATCTAAAATATGATGTGAATTTGAAATATTTGATATTTTATAAAAAATTAAAAAACTTGATAAAAGCATAACAATGCAAGATATAAAAAATAGTTTGTTAGATATAAAACTCGAATTTCTAAAAGGTTTTTCAACAAAAATATAAGAAAATATAGACAAACAAAATAAAATTAATATAAGGTAAATTTTTAAGTCAATTCTCCCGGTTATAATTCCAGTATTTTTTACAAATATAAAAATCGGATAATGCCACACATATAAAGAGAAGGATACAAGACCTATAATTTGAATAGGGTAAGAAGTAAAAATTTTATAAAAAGCTCTTTTATAATCTGAGAATAATATAATCAAAATGCAACCCAATATTGGTATTAAGGTCAAAAAAGATGGATGAAATGTGGCTTTATCAAAAGCAAAAAAACAAAATATCAAAATTAGAAAACCAGCAATATCTAAGAAGGGAATATTAAAATTAGCTATATTTTTTTTAAAGTTATTTTTTAAGTACATGCAAATAAAGCCTGCAAAAAATTCAAAACATCTCGAGCTTATTGAATAAAAAGAGAAGGTTTTAAAAAAAAAAGTAGTTAGTGAGGCGATAAAACAAAGACTAAAAAATATAATGATTAAATTTTTGAAGTTTTGTATTTTGAACTTATAAAGTAAAATTAAAAATATTGGAAATAATAAATAAAATTGTTCCTCAATTGATAGAGACCAAAAATGAAGAAGAGGTCTATAAATATCCGATATCGCAAAATAGCTATTCCCACTTATGTAGAAATAATAATTTGATATAAATAAAAATTGAGAGATTGAAGACTTGATTAAATCAGATATTTGGTCGGGTAATAAAAAAAAATAACCAATTAAACAAGTAAAAAAAACACAAAAAATAATTAATGGAAATATTCTCCTAGCTCTTTTAATATAAAATTTATAAAAATTTATTTTATTTTTAACACTATATTCTTGATATATTAGATTTGAAATCAAAAAACCTGATATTACAAAGAATACATCTACCCCTAAGTATCCACCTGTAAGTTGTATTCCATGTAAGCTAATTTCTGAATGATAAATTAGTACTGCGATAATTGACAGTGCACGTAGTGAATTAATTTCTTTATAAAATTTAACTTTTTTCATATTCTTTTTAAGAAATATTTAAAGCTAAAAAAATTATATCTTACATTGCATTTAAGACTAGTGTTAATCTGTGAATCTTTTATGCTAAAATCTTTTGAAACTAGATTTTTTTTATTAAAATATTTTTCTGCTTTTTTAAAAAATTCATATCGATTTTGAGTATTATTTTCTGAAAAATGAATTATTTTTTTTTTACAATAATATGTAAGATTATTAAATATTTTTGTAATTATAAAACCTACTAAGTCTCTAGTATTAACAGGCGTAAAATAACAATTATATTTTGCCTTAATTTTTTTATTTTTTTTTAGATCTAAACATAGTTTATAAATAAAGTTTTTTGTATTAATACTATAAAGATTTGATGTTCTAATAATGATTCCTTTTTTGTTCATTTTTATTTTATTTTCTGCAAATAATTTTGTTTTAGCGTAATAGTTTTTAAATTTTGGTTTACATTTTACATCAAATGATTTTAGCTGGTATTTATAATTTTCAAATAGAGAAGCAGTAGAAAAAAAAATATAATAAATTTTTTTTTTTTGTGTAATTTGATTTAATACATTTGAAAATTTTACATTAAGTATAAAGCTCTTTTTTTTATTTTTTTCACAAAATGATAAATTTTTAATAGAAATATTATTTATTATAATATTTGGTCTATAATTTTCTATATATTTTAAAATATTATTTTCATTTATCTTAAAATTTTTTATAATTTTTGAACTATCAATTACCTTTATCTGTCTAGATTTTGTGTTACAGTAATTTACAAATTCTTTAGTTATGATAGATCGTTTTCCAAAAATAAGTACTCTAGCTAATTTAATCATTTTAATCTAAAATATTCGTTTATTAAAAAAATTATATATATATTAATTTAAATTAATTACTTATGAACATTAAAATAAATCAAAGACTAATTAATAATAAAACAAAAACATATTTTATTGCCGATATTGCTGCTAATCACGATGGTAATATTGACAAAGCTTTTGAGTTGATATATCAGGCCAAAAAAGCGGGTGCAGATGCAGCTAAATTTCAACATTTTAATGCGAAGACAATTGTAAGTGATAAAACTTATAATTCTATGAAAAGTCAATTGTCTCATCAAGCTAAGTGGAAAAAAACAGTATTTGAAGTTTACAAAGAAGCTTCTTTGGATCTAAACTGGACAAAAAAATTATACAACGAGTGTAAAAAAGTAGGTATTGATTTTTTTACTTCTCCTTATTCATTTGATCTAGTAGATCATGTTGACGAATATGTTCCAGCATATAAAATTGGCTCGGGGGACATTACTTGGCTTGAAATTATAAGATATATTTCAAAAAAAAAAAAACCAGTTATATTAGCTACAGGAGCATCAAGTTTGATAGATGTAAAGCGAGCTGTAAAAGAAATAAAAAAATATAATTCTAAAATTTGTTTAATGCAGTGTAATACAAATTATACAGCCTCTAAAGAAAATCTTAAATACATTAATCTAAATGTATTAAAAACTTATAAAAAAATTTTTAAAGATATAATATTGGGATTGAGTGATCATACTCATGGACATGCAACAGTTTTAGGAGCAATTACAATGGGTGCAAGAATAGTAGAGAAGCACTTTACATTATCCAATGACAATGAAGGACCAGATCATAAATTCTCAATGACACCAGCCACATGGAGAGAAATGATAGATGTATCAAGAGAGTTAGAGCATTCCCTAGGACATAATGAGAAAAAAATTGAAAAGAATGAATTAGATACAGCAGTTGTTCAAAGAAGATCTGTTCATTTTTTAAAAGATTATAAAATAGGACAAAAAATTAAGATTAAAGATTTATTTCCATTAAGACCATGTCCAAAAGGATCTATTCAGCCATATGAAGTTAAAAAATGCAAAAATAAGATATTGAAAAAAAATAAATTTAAAGGGGATATACTGCTTTGGAAAGATCTGAAGTAGCTATTGTTATTCCTTGTTACAATGAGGAAAAAACAATTATAAGTGTAATAAATAGCTCTATTGGTTATGGTGTTCCAATTGTTATTGATGACAATTCATCAGACAGAACACACGAGCTAATTAAAAAGCTTAATAGTCAAGGCGCAATTTATAGCAAGAATATTAAAAATATTGGATACGAGAAGAGTATTCAAAAAGGTTTTGAATTAGCTATAAAAAAAGGTTTTAACTTTATTATAACATTTGATGCTGACAACCAGATTTCTAGTAATGATATTCAATTAGTGAAAAATCATCTTGAACTTGGAAATGATGTGGTTATTGGAGAAAGAATTTTGTTCCAAAGATTTTCAGAGAAGTTATTTTCAAAAGTATTTAAGTTTTTCTTTAATATAGAGGATCCTTTAACCGGTCTAAAAGGCTATAAATCTGAAGTATTCATTGATAACGATCAAGTTTTTGATAGTAATTTTTTAGTAGGTACAGAATTACTTACACTATCCTTAATTAAAAAAAAAAAAGTAGCAAAATTCAAGATAAAAACATTTCAGAGAAGGGGAAACTCAAGATACGGTTTATTTATTAAAGGTAACTTTAAAATTATAAGAGCACTTTTTTTTTGTATTATACTGTGTTTAAAAAAAAAAAATTAATATGAAAATAGGATCAATAGTAGAAGCCAGAATGTCATCAACAAGACTCCCAGGAAAAGTTCTATTAAAAGTTGGTAAAAAAACTATGCTTGATTACTTAACTGATAGAATCAAATTAGTTAAGAATATAAATAAAGTTATTATTGCCACAACAAAAAACCTGAAAGACATTAAAATAGTAAATTGGTGTAAAGAAAAAAAAATTAGTTATTTTAAAGGCAGTGAAGAGAATGTGCTTCAAAGAGTCTATTTGTGTGCAAAAAAATATAATTTAGAAGTTATAGTTTTAATTACAGGGGACTGTCCGGTTGTTGATCATAATATAATCTCTCAAACCTTAAATACTTTCTTAAGTAATAAAGCTGACTATGTTAGTAATGCTCATATCAGAACATATCCAGATGGTATGGATGTTCAAGTTTTTAGTTTCAGCGCATTAAAAAAATCCTACCAACTTGCAAAAAGCAAATTAGAAAAAGAACATGTGACATTAAATATGAGAAGAAATAATACAATCTTTAAAGCAATATACTTAATGGCTCCAAATAATTTACACTGGCCAGAATTGGGATTGACACTAGATGAAATTGGAGACTTTGAGCTATTAAAAAAAATAATTAAGTATTTTTATAGTAAAAAAAATTATAGATTTAATTGTCTAGATATTATTAATTTTATCAAAAAAAATCCTAGTTTATTAAGATATAATTCAAAAGTGCAAAGAAAAGGAGATAATTAAAATGAGTATTTTAGTTGTCTCTCATGATGCTGGTGGAGCAGAAATTTTAAGCTGCTGGATTAAGCATCTAAAAATTAAAGAAAAAATAATTTATTGCCTAAAAGGGCCTGCGATAGGTATATTCAAAAAAAATATTGGTAGTTTTGAAAATCTTAATGAAAAAGATATTGAAAAAATCAAGATAAAAAAGATTATTACAGGAACAAGCTGGGATTCAGATATAGAAAAAAAAATTATTTTATATGGAAAAAAAAATAAAATTTTTACATGTAGTTTCTTAGACCATTGGAATAACTATCTAGAAAGATTTACTTTAAAAAAAAAAAAATTTTCCCAGATAAAATAATTGTTTCAGATCATTATGCTTTTGGGATTGCAAAAAAAAAATTTAAGAATGTACCAATTCAGTTAATTAAAAATTATTATAAATTAGAAGTTCTTAAAAAAATTAAGTTAAAAAAAAATAAAATAATTAAGAAAATTCTCTATGTTGCAGAACCAATTAGAGAACACGCCATAAAACAACATAATAATCCAATGTATTGGGGTTACGATGAATTTTCCTCTTTAACTTTTTTTTTTAATTTTATGTATGTGTTTGGTAACAAACCACTTATTATTATTTTTAGAAATCATCCCTCTGAAAAAATTGGTAAATATAAGTTTTTATTAAAAAAATATAACAAAAAACACAAGATCATTTTTTCAAAAAATATTAATTTACATGACGATATAAATGAGGCAGATGCTGTTGTTGGTGGTCAATCTATGGCTATGGTAATGAGTTTATATGCTGGTAAAAAAGTTTATTCTACATTACCTAAAGAATCACAAAAGTTACTCCCACATAAAAAAATAATTTATTTAGAACGTTAATGATAATAAAATCAACAATAATTGGATTGGGTAATATTGGGATGTTGTATGATTACAAATCTAATAATATTCAAACTCATGCAAAAGCTATACTCACAAATAAAAAATATAACTTAATTGGAGCTGTAGAGAAAAAAAAAGAAAGAAGGGATTTTCTTTTTAAAAAATATAAAATAAAAAGTTTTTCGAAATTAAATTATTCGTTAATATTAAATTCTAATTTAGTTGTTATATCGACTTCTACTAATCAACTTTTTGAAACTATAAAAATGATTATTAAAATTAATCCAAATACTAATATCCTTATAGAAAAACCATTTGGGTTAAAAAAAAAAGAAATTGATTTTATCAAAAAAAAATTTATCACAAAAAATAAAATTTATGTAAATTATTATAGAAATTTTGATAAGAGTATTACTACTTTAAAAAAAATAATTATTAAAAAGTTTAAGGGCTCTTCTTATGGTAACCTTTATTATACAAAAGGTTTCTTTCATAATAGTTGTCATTTTTTGGCAATGTTTAATTACATTTTTGGAAAAATTAAAAAAGTAGATGTTATTAAAAAGACTAAAATAAAACATAATGATTATTTTGTTAAAGCAATTATTTATTATAAAAATTTTCAATTATCAATATTTCCAGATAGGAAAAGCAAATTTAACTCATTCAATATCTTTGGCTTGAATGCTAATTTATTTTATAAAAATGATGGTTCTACAGTTTGGTATCAAAATATAAATAAAAACGTTAAAAAAAATTCTAAAAAAATTAAAATTTTTAGTAAAATTAGTAATTATCAGAAAGTAGTTTATGATAATATTTATAAAGATTTAATAAATAAAGAATCATTAGTTTTTGATTTCAGTAAAATTGTTGATTTAAGTAGAGAAGTTAAAAAATTTAATTTAAAATACTGAATATGAAAAAATTTTTACCATATAACACCATTGGAAAAGAGGAAGTCGCAGCCGTTAACAAAGTTATGAAAACTGGTGTTTTATCAAAATTTTTAGGATCATCTGGAAAAGATTTTTTTGGTGGCCCTCAAGTTATTAAATTTGAAAATTCAATTAAGAAATATTTTAAAGTTAAATATGCAATTACAGTTAATTCTTGGACATCAGGTTTGATTGCTAGTGTTGGTGCACTTGATGTTTCACCAGGAGATGAAATTATTGTAACCACTTGGTCTATGTGTGCTTCGGCAACAGCTATTCTTCATTGGAATTGTATTCCTGTTTTTGTGGATATAGATCCTAACACTTATAATATTGATCCAAATTCCATAGAAAAAAAAATTACCAAAAAAACGAAGGCAATTATGACCGTCGATATTTTTGGCCAATCTTGTGACATATTAAAAATTATGAAGATCGCAAAGAAACATAATTTAAAAGTAATCTCTGATTCTGCTCAATCCATAGGTAGCAAGGTAAATGGCAAATATTCAGGAACTTTAGCTGATATTGGTGGTTATAGTTTAAACTACCATAAGCATATAAATACTGGAGAGGGTGGAATTATTGTTACCAATAATAAAAAACTTTACGAAAGAGCTTGCCTTATAAGAAATCATGCTGAGGCTTCAATCAATAAAAAAAGCAATAATAGTCAACTTTCCAATATGGTAGGTTATAATTTTAGATTAGGAGAGCTGGAATCTGCAATAGGTATTGAGCAACTAAAAAAATTAAAAAAATTAGTAGCAAAAAGACAAAATATTGCAAAAATACTAGATAAAGAACTGTCTCAACTAAAACATATACAAGTACCAATTATTTCTAAAAATAATACTCATTGTTATTACTTATATCCATTAAATTTAAATATTAAAAAAATAAATCTAACTCGAGAATTTATTGTAAACAAACTAAAAAAACAAGGTGTCCCATGCTTGATAGAGGGGTATGTTAATATACACACTCTTCCAATGTATAAAAAAAAAATTGCTTATGGCAAAAAAAACTTTCCATGGAAATCCAATTTTAATAAAAATACATTTATTAACAAAAATGAAAAACTTATTAATGCAGAATTTCTTCATAATTTTTCTTTTATTGCTATAGAATTGTGTTTGCATGATTTTTCTGAAAAAGATGCACACTACATAGCTTCATGCTTCAAAAAAACATGGAAAGCACTTGATATAAGATAGGATTTTGCATTGTATAAATTAATTGAAATTAAAGACAAAGTTTTATGGGACACCACAGTAGTTTCCAGTAAGCAATTTTCATTATTGTGCAGTTCTGTTTTTTTAAATGGGTTAACCTGCAAATATGATTTATTTTTTATAAAAAAAGATAAAGATATTAAAATGGCTGTAATTATTTTCAAAAAAGATAAAAAATTAAATAAATATTTCTTTCAAGACTTTAATTACAACCAAGGATTTTATTTTTTTGACGATAACCACTCTTTAAGTAAAAAAAGATCAGAAAGAATAAAATTAATTAATTTTTTTTTAGATTTTGCAGTTAAAAAATTTAAAGAAATGAGATTTTCATTACATGAAAGTATTAATGATATTAGAGCTTTCCAATGGTATGATTATAAGAATAAGCCTTTTGCATTTAATACAGTTTACTCCTCTAAAATAGATTTTTCAGAATTTAAAAATTTTACTGAATTTCTTAAATCAATCAGGTATGAAAGAAGAAGAGAATATAAAAAAATTAATGAAAAAGAAAATTTTTCTGTAAAAATTGAAAATAATGAAAAAAAATTTATAAAAATTTATAAAAATTTAATACCAGCTATCGGAAAAACAACTTTTAATGCACATGTTAAATTAATTAAAAATGCGATTAAAAATAATTATGCAAGAATTAATTTTATGTACGATGATAAAAAGTTAATTTCTGCAACATTATTTTATTTCTTTAAAGATCAGTCTTATTATGCATTTTCTGTTATCGATCCAGATTATAAAAAAAATTTTTCGTGTACAGCTTTTCTAATTCTGGAGCAAATTAATTTCGCTTTTAAAAATGATATAGCCATATTAGACTTTTTAGGAGTAAACTCACCAAATAGAGCAGACTTCAAAGAAAGCTTAGGGGGTTCTTTGACATCATTTTATGAGTTAGTGTTTAAAAAAAGATGAAAAAAAAATTATTTATCGCAGGTCACAACGGAATGCTAGGTTCAGCAATATACAGAGATGTTAAAAATAAAAATTTGAGAATTTTATTAGTAAACAGAAAACAGTTAGATTTAGAAGATTTTAATTCTGTTGAAAAATGGTTTAAAAAAAATAAACCTGATTATGTGATTATTGCCGCTGCAAAAGCAGGAGGGATTTCTGATAACTCAAAGTATCCGGTAGATTACATGTTAGTTAACATTAAAATACAAACAAATATCATATCCCTTTCACACAAATATAACGTTAAAAAATTAATATTTATAGGGTCCTCTTGTATTTATCCAAAG
>MDSY01140542.1_pt1 | contig 18596 bp, 13 predicted proteins | sample 811131 | NCBI WGS metagenome assembly MDSY01 (sample SAMN05326643, study PRJNA326480) | marine metagenome | isolation source: seawater | place: Atlantic Ocean: South West | collected 2010
TAGATCAAATAGGCGCTCAACGTGTGGTTGAGCGTATGCAAAAAGAAGGCCGGACAGTAGCGCCGATGCTGTTACTGGCAGCTAAAAAAGAGGGATTTTACCAAGTTATTGATGGGCAACTATGCAGTTTAGATGAATGTGGCGAATATGTGGCTATAAAGCGTCCATCTGGCGTATTACGCTTCTCTGAGTTGCGTCAAACATTAACGCCTCAATTCAGCAATGCTAAAGCCAGCTGGTTTGTTTACGACAACGCTGCCATTGTAGAGTTTCATTCCAAAGCCAACGCACTAGACACCGAGTCTATGGATGTGATTCGCCATGCGCTGGAGCATCCGCAAGGCCAAAAATTACGGGGTGTTGTGCTGCACAATGATGCTCAGCATTTCTCCTGTGGTGTAAATTTAGTGGCATTTCGTGAATTCTTTGAAGCACAAGATTATACCGGTATGGATAATTTCCTTCATCATTTCCAGCAAACCATGCACGCTATTAATCAATGTCCATTGCCTGTCATTGCTGCACCTGCTGGCATGTCTATTGGTGGTGGTTTTGAAGTGGTGTTAGCAGCTGATCACGTGATTGGACACGCTAACTCAGTGATGGGCTTGGTAGAATCCAGTGTCGGTGTTGTGCCTGGTGGTGGCGGTTGTAAAGAGTATTTATACCGCTGGTATGAAGTACTTGGGGACATGAAGGCTGCTGCATGGAAAGCATTTATGATTTTGGGTTATGGTTGGACGGCCAAATCGCCTATAGAAGCTACCGACCAAGCGATGCTTTATCCTGAAGATCAATACATGATGAATAGGGACCGTTTATTATGCGAAGCCTTGTCCCAGCTTGATAAAGTCAAAAAAGCCAAATCCCGCAAACCCTTACCTATGGCAGGCGAAGAAACCTATCGTGAAATGATGGATTGGTTATTTGAAGCTCACGACCAAGAAAAAATCACCTCACATGATGTTGTTGTAGGCACTGAGTTAGCGCGAATTTTTACTGGGGGTAAGGTGAAGGCTAATACGATGATGAGCGAACAGGATCTGTATGATGCTGAGCGGGAATCATTTTTGCGTTTGGCTAAGTCTGGTCATACCCAAGCTCGGATTTCAACCATGCTTGATCTGGGTAGTCCTGTAAGAAACTAGTTTGTTAGCGCAGTAGTTATAAGTGGTGCGGGTTTACTCTAGTCAAATGGATCAACGTTGACCTGTGCCAATGCTCCATTGAAGGATTTACTGTAAGTTGCTACAGCAGGCTAGCCATCTGAGCCCTCCACGTGTAACCTACATCAGCATAATAATATACAACGAAATTGAAGAGAGCTTGTTATGCTGAATTGGTTCACTAACTTGAGTACCAGCAAGAAGCTCATCACATCGTTTTTGTTAGTCGGTATTATCCCTTTCATAACACTAGGCATTGCTACTTTAGATAGTGCAGCCAAAGCGATGGAACATCAGTCATTCAATCACCTTGAAACTGTGCGAGGTATTAAAAAAACTCAAATGGAAGACTATTTTCAATCGACTAAAGATGACCTCGATATACTCAGGGAAACGTTAGAGAGAACCCTTTTATCCGACACTAATGTGGCTGAAGCCTTTAATCAGGGTTTGGTCGGGGCCGAAAAAGACTACTACAATATGTACATTGAGAAATATGGCTATTACGACCTATTTCTTATTAACCCAGATGGCAACATTTTCTACACGGCAGGCAAGGAAGTAGATTACCAAACCAACATTATGAATGGCGCTTATGCCGAATCCAATCTTGGCCAACTATTCCATGAAGTTATCGCAACTGGAGAGTTTGGCTTTGTTGATTTTGAACCTTTCTCTCCCTCCAACAACGACCCTGCCAGCTTCATTGCCCAACCTATTACTAGCGCTGACGGTACAGTGAAGATGGTTATTGCTTTACAAATCTCGCTAGACAGCATACATGATGTCATGGGCGAACGTTCTGGTATGGGTGAAACAGGCGAATCTTATTTAGTGGGCGATGACTATTTAATGCGATCTGACTCATTCCTTGACCCAATTAACCATACTGTAAAAGCTTCATTTGCCAACCCTGAATTAGGCAGCGTAAGGTCAGAAGCTGTTAAAGCTGCATTTGCTGGCCAAACTGGGTCTAAAATTATCGTCACCAGCTCTGGAAAGTCTGTTTTGTCTGCTTATACTAGAGTCAACATTTTAGGCACTGAATGGGCTTTACTGACCGAAATTGACAAGTCTGAAGCCTTTGCTGTAATTGAAGACTTGAAGCTTTTGATTTGGAAACTTGGTAGCATCGGTATTGTACTTATCTTGATTTTTGCCTACTTTATATCAACATCAATCAGCAGCCCAATTCGCTCCCTGTCTAGTTTATTAATCAAGTTAGATAAATCTGGGGATTTCTCACTACGTAATACCAACATCACCTCAAAAGACGAAATTGGTCAAATGGCGGTAGTATTAAACCAGCACTTAGAGTCCTTACAAAATGCCATTAGTGCTACCAACAAGGTGGTTACGTACGTTGCCCAAGGGCAGTTTGATAATCGCATTGAGCTTGATTTTAAGGGTGACTTAAATAAATTAAAAGATGGTGTAAACAACTCTGCAAACAGTGTAGAAAACACCATGGAGGCCCTTAAGCAAGTGTTAAACGCCATTGCTACGGGTAATTTTGGTTATCGTTTAGAGGGCGTTGAGATTGAAAGTACCTTTCGTGACACATTAATCCACACCATGGAAACCATGAAACAGGCCACTGGTGAAATTAACCAAGTGATGAAAGCGGCCACATTAGGTGATTTTGAACTAAGAGTAAATACCCCGCTTAAAGGTGATTTAGATCAACTAAAAATGGGCGTTAACACCTCTATTAACGCCATTGCCGAAGCCCTTTCGGAAACCACTGCGATAGCAGAAAAAATGGCCTATGGCGACTTAACACAGCGCATCACTGGCGAATACAAGGGCCGCTTAGACGAATTGAAATTGGCTGTAAATAGCTCCGTAGATAACATGGAAAAGACTGTGTCTGCCGTACTGCAAGCAACAGATAGCGTGGCTGCCAATTCTAGTGCAATTAGTCGTGGCTCTGAAGACCTTTCGCAGCGCACCAACGAACAAAGTTCTTCATTAGAAGAGACGTCTGCAAGTATGGAAGAAATGGCTGCGACGATTGAGCACAACACTGCCCGTGCTGATGAGGCAAGTATCCTAGTAACAAATACACAGGAAAACGCAGCCGCTGGCGTAGACGTAGTTAGTAAAGCGGTTCAAGCCATGAGTGATATTGAAACCTCTAGTAGCAAAATCGTGTCTATTATCACCTTAATCGATGGCATTGCCTTCCAAACTAACCTATTGGCACTTAATGCGTCTGTTGAAGCAGCTAGAGCTGGTGAACATGGTAGAGGTTTTGCGGTCGTGGCAAGTGAAGTGAGAAACCTCTCCCAGCGCGCTGCAGATGCCGCCAAGGACATCAAAAATCTTGCAGAAGATAGTTCAAACAAAGTTCAGGAGGGTCGTAGTTTAGTAAACCAAACAGGCGAATCTTTATCCTCTATTACTGAATCGATCATTAAAGTGAGAGATATTGTAGCCAAAATTGCCACTGCCACCAGTGAACAAGCCACAGTCGTTAACCAAATTAATTCTGCTGTAGGCCAATTAGAGAACGTTAATCAACAAAATGTTGCGTTAGGTGAAGAGTCTTCGGCTTCTAGCTATTCGTTAAGCGACCAAACTAAAGCACTTAAAGATCAAATTTCCTTTTTTAAAGTCAATAAATCTGGCATTAACGCTCCTGCAGCTGAACCCCAGAAAAAGTCTGCTGAACATTCGTTTGATAAAGAAGCTATAGTTGAAATTAACACACCCTCATTTAAAACTAGCCCAACACCCAGCTTAAATAGCGATGATGATTGGCACGAGTTTTAGTCACCTATTGAAATAACAAAGCCGGCTAACTTGCCGGCTTTGTTATTTCAATCTACGCTGAGACTGTAAAGGGAAAGCAGTTCTTATTGCCTGTAAGTGATTTAGATTAACTTGCGCCACTGCTGTACCTGGGCCTTCAGCTAGCTCGGCCAAAATTTCTCCCCAGGGATCAATAATCATCGAGTGGCCAAAAGTCTGCCGATGATCATGTTGACCACCATGAGATGCTGCTAGAACATAGCACTGGGTCTCAATGGCTCGTGCACGAAGTAACGTGTGCCAATGAGCCTGGCCTGTGGTTTTAGTAAAGGCCGCGCCGTTGACTATAATCTGCGCTCCTAAGTCCACTAATTTGGCGTGAATTTCTGCAAAACGTAAATCGTAACAAATGGTCAACCCCACTTTACCAACAGGAGTATCAACCACTACCAGCTCATCACCTGCTTCAAAGGTATCAGACTCACGGTAGCTGCCGTGGCTGTCAGCAATATCCACATCAAACATATGGATCTTATCATAACATGCGACTTCTTCTCCTTCATGGTCGTAAACAAAACAGGCCGAACGTACCTTTTTAAAATCTCTTATACCCTGCTGGCAAGGTATTGTGCCACCAATAAGCCATACGTTGTTAGCCTTGGCTTGTTGAGATAACCATAAGCGCAGCCCTCGTTTCGGTATGGCGGATGCAGCACCATGTGACACCATTTGAGGGTCACCAAATACTGCGAAGCTTTCTGGCAACATAACAAGCCTTGCACCTTGCAGGCTAGCACGCTGTATCAGTAATGCAGCTTCTCGTAAATTGTCTGCAACATTAAGCTTACTCACAAGCTGCACCACCGCAACTGCTGGGCCTTGGCCAGTTAAATTAATAACTTCATTTGAAACTGAATTAAATTCACTCAATGGTAATGACATTTTCAATGCGCTCCTTCACAGATTGCTGTTGATAGTCTTTATCGAACATTCTTACCAATTTGACATCAGGCCTATCAAGCGAGCCTAGCACACTGTAGCGCGCACTTGTGAACGTAGCCAGCTCATCACCAATCAGTTTATTAATCACGTATATCATGCCACTTAATTGCGGTAAGCCTGCTAATAAAGCAGCTAAAGGAAGTTTATCGGCCAAGGGCAAAGTGATAACTAGGTTATTGTCCACTTGCCGCTCATTAAAGTCGATCCAACCATCCATCGTTAAGTTTAAGGTTGCAGACTTTAGCGTTAAAGGAGCAACTGTAGATGCAACTCCTTGCTCAAAACGGTAGTGGGCAGCAACACTGTCGAAGCTAAATCCTGGCTGGATAATGTCAGAGAAATCCAGTTGGATACGTTTCATCAGTCGGCTCATGTCGAGCAAAGCTAATATTTTTAAGCCTTTGGCTGCATCTGGTGACGAAGAGAAACTGCCCTTCTTAAAACGTAAACCTATATCACCATCAATTCCCAGTACCGAAAATGCGGCTGGGGAGCGAGGCCAACTTAACTGCACCTCTAGAGTTGACGTTTCAGCAACAACTGCAGGTTCATAGCCCCAAGCTATGAGAAGGCTGGTAATATCACTAGATGCAACCTGACCAGTAAACTGAGTGCTGTGAGACCCACCCACCTTAGCCCATGTTAAGTTACCTTGGAGACGGCTATGACGAACGTAAGCATCTAAGTCATGTACGTTAACCTGGTTGCCCTGGCGACGCATTTTAAACTGCCACTGTCCGAAAGACTCGCCATTCTTTATTAGTTCATCGATCGATACGTCGGCATCTAGAAACGTACCAGGATCAATATGTTCTAATAAATCAATGTCCTTAGTCGTTTCAATTGCTGACTCTGGAAAACTTACATGGGCGTGGTCAATATGAACCACTAACGGGTGCTCAGGGCCAAAATAATCCACTTTACCAGCAAACTGCTCTGACGTAAGTCGCAAGCGCAATGGCTGTATCGTTTGTAAGTCTCCTGCTTGGTCCACCATTTGCACAGTTATTGTCGCTTGATCGATATCCTGGCCATTCCAAATAGCATGCTTTATTTTCACATCAATATTAGGCAACACTTCAACTGCAGGAGCATTGTCTGCGCTTAACTTCCATGCTTTGATACGATTTTGGTATACATTCCACCACGCTTCCACATCCACAAATTCTATTTGCCCACCTAGATTCCACTGCCCCTGCTGGGCCGAGTCAACAGCACTTTGAAAAGCTGCGTTAGCTCCTAAAACAACTAAACCGTTTGAACCTTCATCAGCATCTAACTTAACAGCAACATGATGTTGGTCCAGGCTGGCATACCAATATTGACCGTCTTTTTCCCAGTAACCCAACAGCTGGAGTTGTTGTAATTTTTTCAACGGTTCTGGCAGGTCTATACCTGCCTGTGTCAGGTCTACCTCTGCACTTATCGAAGTACACGAAACTGTAGTTTGAGTGCAAATAGATAACCGTGCTGTAAAGGGAAGCACACCTGAAATTTCTTCTACCCAAGGATGACTAACTTTTGATGTGAGATATTGAGGTGCTAATCGCCCCTGAAATTCAAATGTTAAGTTGCCTTGTGTTGAATTTAAGTTAACATTGGCATTGTGTAAAATTTCGCTGGGCACCTCTGACAACCAAGGCTTTGTGAGGTTTACTTTAGATAAGTGCTGATTAGATAGCCGCTCAAAAGTAATCAATTGACCATCAACAAGGCCACTGCCAGTAACAGTGCCGACACCTGCGTGGCTCGAACTCAACCCAACCTCAAGTTCAATATGACGTAAATCAGCTTGTGATGGCGCCCAATAGCCATTGAGATTGTCACTCGATAACTTTAGGTCATAGGTTGTGACTGATTTATGCCTAAAAGGTATCGCAATACTGCCTTGTAAAGACACCTCCCCTTCAGGGTTTAACGCGCTTAGCCATGAGGGCAGCTTAAGGCGTATTGGCAACTCCTGTGCCAAGGTTATTATCTGCGAAGCTTCGCCCACCATTTGGCCATGCACAGTTATATAGCTGAGCTTTTGAGCACCTGCCTGGTTATCGGCTATTTGGTTGCCTGTTGTTTTATAAGTTGCTTTTTTATAAAGAGGCATTTCAACTCGCCAGCCCTTTACCTGCTGGGTTACTTGGCCCTGCTTAACATACCCGGCCCGGGCCTCTAACAAAACCCCTTCATGGCCTACCGTAAGATCAGCCTTTAGGCCTTGGACTTGGGGCCAAGATTGGTGATATTTAAAGACCGGCGCTTCCACATGCGCCACAATGGGCATAGATCTTTCCATAGAGGGTGATGAATCTTCAACAGTGCCAGCAGCACTTTTAATCTTTCCTGGACGGCCATTATAAATTAGAGCAGCTTCGGTTACTTTGCCTGTGGGTGCTGCCTTGGTTAGCCAAGTGCCTAGCTCCCCACCAAGCACCAAGTCTGGCAACATATTGGGTAGCATCGCTAGGTCGATATTTTGCATACCTAAAGCCAACTGTATAAAAGGTTCTGCATCTGTATTTTTACGAGGAAATACAGCCGCCATTTTTAAATTAATATGCCCCTGGCCAAGGTTAATATTCAGTTTGGATGAACTAAAGCGGTTAACTAAAGCACCATAATGCCAATTAAATTCACCCATTACACCCATTAAATGCCATGGTTGTGAAGTGAGGTTAGTGATGCGCACCTGCAGACCATCAGTATCATTTATGGCCACCTTACCACCGTAACGATTAAGCCAAACTTGGCCATCGGCCTGCTGTATTTGTGGCACTCCAAGCCATGCGTTAATGCTCACTTGTTGCATTTTACCAGTCAACAAAAACTCCTTAGGCTGCTCAACATCTAGCTGTAATTGCACTTGATGCAACCAACCATCAGGGGCCAACGACTGGATAGGATAATTGATTTTTTCAGGCAACGCTTTAATGGTGTTCAACACCCTTTGGGTATCCGCCAAATGGAGCTTAGGGCTCATTAAAGCGAGCCCTTTATTAGTTTTTTGGGCCTTTAGTTCTTCCAAGGGCAAGGTCACACCATTAACCTTGCCAGTTAACGCTTTCCCTGTAAGCCTCCATTCCAGTAACTTCCAATCTAAATTCCAATCTAAATTTTGGTCGCCGCCAAGCTGGCTAGTGGCAGCAATGTCTCCAGTTAAATCGACTTCATCTGTGGGTGTAACCAGCAGTATCTGGGAATTCTTAGTCACGAGATTAAGGTATTCATTGGCTTGATAATCCAGCCAATATTCACCACCCAAGCTAAGGCGCTTTGGGTAAAATGGTGATGTATGGGGCACCAAAAATGACAGCCACGGCGCTATCTCTTGGCGATCACTGTGTAAATAGACTTGCGCACGCTGAACGGTTTCGTTAGCTTTAAGGCTAAGAGTAATTTGGGCTTCGGTACTGGGGTTTTGAACTTTACTATCGGTATCGCCATATAACGATAAAGCAATTCGAGTTAGGCCTATGCTGGTACTCTCTAATACATGAACCTGAGCATTTAGTTTAGCCAGACTCATTGGTGGACCTTGCTGGGGTGTCAAGGTAAGAGCCACGTCTTTTAATAGTAACTGCGGCACCCTGCCTGCCAATGCCAGCATCAGCTGGGGAACTGTTTGCGATCCACTTTTAATACTGCCCTGAGGGCCCCAAGTACCATCTTCTTGCTGCTCGACATTAATTGACAACCCTTTAGCTTGGACATCGGATAAACGTAACATACCTGCTTGCAAGGACCCCCATAAATCCACACCCAAGGCTAAGCGAGACAGGCTTAAACCTTCAAGTGTTTCTATATCTTGCAGGTCTAGCTGTAAGCGAGTGCCAACTAACTGAACTTGAAAAGACTCTAAGCTTAGCTCCTGCCCTATAGCCCTAGTTACCTCTTGTTCAACCCAATAGTGGTATAGCGGATGATCATCAATACCCCACCGCAACCATGACAAACTTGCCGCCAAAACAACTAATAATAGGCAAACACCAGTTAATAACCACTGGCTCAATTTAGCGATCATTAACGCAACACCACATCATACTGTTCGCTAACATACATCGGTTCTAAACGTAACGAAATGGATTTTCCTATAAACTGTTCCAATTCTGCTAAACGGTGTGCTTCTTCATCTAACAGTTGATCGATAACAGCTTGTGAGGCTAACACCAAATAGGTATTGGTATCATAAGCTCGGTGGGCCCGCAAAATTTCTCTAAATATTTCGTAACAGATAGTTTCTGGTGTTTTATTGGTGCCGGTCCCTTCACAAGACGAACAAGGTTCACATAAAAGCTGCTCTAGGCTTTCACGCGTGCGTTTTCGTGTCATTTGAATAAGGCCTAATTCTGACACTGGTAACACTTTCGTCTTAACGTGATCTTTAGCTAATGCACTGTCCAACGTTCGAGCTATCTGGCGTTGATGCTCTGGATCTTGCATATCAATAAAATCCAAGATAATAATGCCTCCAAGGTTACGGAGTCGAAGTTGCCTACCTATCGCTGTTGCTGCCTCTAAATTAGTCTTAAATATAGTTTCTTCTAGGTTACGGTGGCCAACATAAGCGCCAGTGTTAACATCGACCGTAGTCATCGCTTCGGTTTGATCAATAATGATATAACCGCCTGATTTCAACGGTACTTTGCACCCAAGAGCTTTTTGAATCTCATCTTCTACGTTATAGAGGTCAAATATAGGCCTGCCCCCAGGGTAATGCTCTAACTTGGCGGTCATATCAGGCACTAGCTGGTTAACGAATGCAGACACTTTTTGATAGGTTTCTTTAGAATCAATGCGAATCTTCTCTATCTGAGGGTGGGCAATATCTCGCAATGTACGAAGCGCTAGGGGCAGATCTTGATAGATCATTTGAGGGGCTGTGCCTGTGACAATTGTTTGGCTAATTTGGCGCCATAAACGCCGCAAAAAATCGACATCTTGTTGCAGACCATGCTCACTTACACCTTCAGCCACAGTGCGAACAATAATGCCTTCTTTAGTGAATTCAGCGTGATTGAGTCCCGATTTTTCAAGTCCCAAGCCTTCCTGTAACTGGACGGGCTGAGCTAAGTATCTCTCTAAACAATGTTTGAGACGCTGCTTTTCGACTTCATTCTCGATACGCTGTGATATACCTACATGGTTACTACCAGGCAAATAAACGAGGTACCGAGATGGAATAGAAATCTGAGTAGTAAGGCGTGCACCTTTAGTGCCGATAGGGTCTTTTAGCACTTGCACCAGCAAACTTTGACCTTCTCTTAACAGTCGAGCGATGTCATCTGAATCTGGCTGCCCATTTTGGGGTTCAATATCAGCCACATGAATAAAACCTGCACGCTCTAAACCAATCTCTATAAAGGCTGCCTGCATACCGGGCAATACTCGAACAACTTTTCCCAAATAAATATTGCCCACAATACCACGATGGTCATTACGCTCTAAATGAACCTCTTGCAGCATACCGTTTTCAATTACCGCAACCCGGGTTTCCATGGGGCTAAAATTAATGAGAATTTCTTCGTTCATTTTGAGGATCCATCCTGTACTTTATGCCACTTTAAACGCTCGGCGAACACCGCGTAACACGACAAATAACCACAACCAAAGCAAACCACTAATAGGCGCAGGCAACAAAAACCAAAGCCCACTACTAGCGTTGCTACCGATACCTTGAGACCAATAACTGATGCATTGATAAATGGCCACTAGAAAAAACACCACAAAAGCTTGCTGCCAAGATCTGTACATACGCAAACGGCGGTACATCAACATCGCAAAAAAAGTCACCACTACCATTGCTAGTGCGTTAACTCCAAGATAATTGCCCTGTAATAAATCAAGTAACAATCCCAACATAAACGCCCAACCTAAACCAAATCGGTGAGGCAGTGCGATGACCCAATAAATAAACACCAGCAATACCCACTCTGGCCAGCCCCACTGTACCCACTCAGGTATTGGCAAGGCACTTAACATAAAAGCGATTAGCAAGGTAAAGATTGCCACCCACCGGTTATGGGATCTTTGAATGACCATCAATCGCCCTCCTGCTGAGCCAGAGTCTGCTGCTGTGGAGTTTCAATTAACAGTAGCTGACGAGACCGATTTAATTGAGCTGTAGGTTTAGCTAACACCTTAGCAAAATCTTGGCCAGGAAAGTGTCGCACCTCAATCACTTGTGCAACAGGGTAACCCTTGGGAAAGCGCAAGCCTAGGCCAGAACTGACGAGTATATCGCCTACTTCAATATCAGCAGTATCGGATAGGTCTTGTAATTCTAGATAGTTATATTGACCCAAGCCGTAGGCAACAGTACGCAAACCATTACGGTTAACCTGCACTGGAATAGCGTGGTCTGCGTCGGTAATTAGTAACACTCTACTGGTAAAAGCAGAGGTTGATGTGACTTGCCCCATGACACCTGTGGCATCAAGCACTGGCTGGCCCACAAACGCACCACTATTAAAGCCATTATTAATGACTACCTGATGGATAAAAGGATCAGCATTAATGCCAATAAGTTCACTAACAATGACTTTTTCATCAAGTTGTTCGCTACTATTGAGCAGGTCACGTAAACGAAAATTTTCCACTGTGAGTGCTGCTAGCTTTTGCACTCTTCGCTCAGCTAGCAGAATTTGGGATCGTAATTGTTTGTTTTCAGCAATCAGTTCATCACGTACCTGCAGCCTTTCATCCAACCAAGTCCATGAGCGCTGAGGCACATCAACTAACCATTGCACAGGAGTCACCGCCAATGAGAGCCACGCACGCATCCGCTGCATTTGGTCAAACTGGTAGTCAGCAATAATCAAACTAATACAGATCAAACCGTAAGTAATGAATTTTTTAACGGTAGACCGGCCCTTAAACAAAGGATCGATAACAGGTCTCCTAACAATCCAATCACGCTAAAGGAATAACGGCGAGGTAGCTTAAGCAATACTAAGCTACCTCGCCGTTATTTTATTTTTAATTGGACAGTTTAATCTCTGGCCAACAAATCAAAGATATTATCATCAAGCATCTGTAACACCCTACCGCCACCACGCGCTACGCAGGTCAGAGGATCTTCTGCAACAATCACTGGTAAACCGGTTTCTTCACTAATTAAACGATCTAAATCACGCAGCAACGCGCCGCCTCCCGTGAGCACGATACCACTTTCTGCAATATCAGATGCTAGCTCTGGTGGGGAGTGTTCTAAGGCACTCTTAACAGACTGCACAATAGTAGATAGTGGCTCTTGTAAGGCTTCCATTATTTCGTTGCAGTTAAGCGTAAAGCTACGTGGAATACCCTCAGCTAGGTTACGGCCTCTTACGTCAATCTCTAGCAGCTCAGAGCTTGGATATGCGGTACCAATTTCTTGTTTAATACGCTCAGCAGTCGCTTCGCCAATAAGAGAACCGTAATTACGACGAACGTAGGCGATAATAGCTTCGTCAAAACGGTCACCACCGACACGGACAGATTCTGAATAAACCACGCCATTAAGAGAAATAATAGCAATTTCTGTAGTACCACCACCGATATCCACTACCATAGAGCCACTAGCCTGCTCAACCGGCAGGCCAGCACCAATAGCGGCCGCCATAGGTTCTTCTATTAGGTAAACTTCCCTTGCTCCAGCTCCCATGGCCGATTCCTTGATAGCACGGCGTTCAACTTGGGTCGATTTACACGGCACACACACTAACACCCGAGGACTGGGTGTCATCCAACTATTCTCGTGTACTTTATGAATAAAGTGCTGCAACATTTTTTCTGTAACATGAAAATCTGCTATCACACCATCTTTTAAAGGACGGATGGCAGTAATGTTACCAGGGGTGCGGCCTAACATACGTTTAGCATCTGCACCTACCGCAGCTACACTTTTTTGGTTGCCATGAGTACGAATAGCAACTACTGAAGGCTCGTTAAGAACAATGTCTTTATCGCGCACATAAATAAGGGTGTTGGCGGTGCCTAGATCAATAGATAGGTCGCTAGAGAAAAGACCGCGGATTTTTTTAAACATGCTGATTTATTGGCTCTAATCGGAGAATAATTGCGATCTACATAAATCGCTGCTACTAAGTTCTAAATATTAACAATCAAGGGGCATTTGAGCAAGGTTAATCCGTTTTCCAACGGTCCAATTTATGCTAAATTAGAGCCCTTTTTTGCAGCTTATACATTTGCCGCAAATTAACCTGAAAATCTGCTTCAATTTAGCAGCCTAAGTTCGATACATTTTGAGTGTTATTGAACTAATAAGTTCAACTAACATGGTTAAATACAGCCTAAATCGAGAACATTATGGCCTTAGAAAACGCCGACATCGAAAAAATCGCCATCCTCGCTCGTTTGCAAGTCACCCATAGCGAAACTAACGATTATGCCAATAGCATCTCCAGCATTTTATCCCTTATGGACCAGATGCAACAAGTCGATACCGAAGGCGTAGAACCGCTATCTAATCCTCACGATGCAACCCAGCGTCTGCGCAAAGATGAAGTCACCTGCGGCAACCAACGCGAAGCTTTTATCGCTATAGCGCCTGCTACAGAAGACGGCTTGTACCTTGTACCTAAAGTACTTGATTAACCCATTTGATTAAAAAGGTGACAGCATAACCATGACTAACAAAACCCTAGTTCAAATTTCTAAGGATTTGGCCGCTGGAGAATATTCTAGCCGTGAAATTACTCAAGACATCATTGCTGACATTAAAGCCCGTGATTCAATCTACAACAGCTTTATTAGCGTGTCAGAACACCTTGCATTAACCCAAGCCGATGCCGCTGATGCGTGCATTGCCGCTGGCTCCGCAGAGATACTTACTGGGGTTCCCTTTGCCCATAAAGATCTATTTTGCACCCAAGGCCATGCCACTACGGCTGCTTCAAAAATGTTAGAGAATTTTGTACCCCCCTACGAATCAACTGTAGGTCAACGTTTGTTATCTGCAGGTGCTGTTTGTGTCGGTAAGACCAACATGGATGAGTTTGCCATGGGGTCTTCTAACGAAAGCAGTTTTTTTGGTGCCGTTAAAAACCCTTGGGACTTAAATGCTGTACCAGGGGGATCTTCAGGCGGTTCTGCCGCTGCCGTAGCGGCAGGCCTCGTGCCAGCAGCTACTGGCACTGACACTGGTGGCTCTATACGCCAACCTTCCTCTTTTTGTAACTTAACTGGGATCAAACCCACCTATGGCCGCGTTTCACGTTTTGGTATTATTGCTTATGCGTCTAGCCTAGACCAAGCTGGTCCGATGTGCCAAACAGCGCATGATGCCGCCATTATGCTTAATGCAATGGCTGGTTTTGACGAGCAAGACTCTACTAGCCAGCAACGAGAGACGCCAGACTTTACTGCCGAACTAAACTTACCCCTAAATGGCCTGAAAGTAGGACTGCCCAAAGAGTTTTTTGGCCCGGGTCTAAACCCTCAAGTAGCCGAATGCATTATGGCTGCTATAAAGCAGATTGAAGCCCTTGGTGCACAAATTATTGATATTAGTCTTCCCAACCTAGAGCTTTCCATCCCTGCTTACTATGTCATAGCACCTTCAGAAGCCTCTTCTAACTTAAGCCGCTTTGATGGCGTTCGTTATGGTTACCGCTGTGACCAGCCAACAGATTTAATGGACCTATATTGCCGTACCCGTGCCGAAGGATTTGGTACAGAAGTAAAACGCCGCATTATGGTAGGCACCTATGCTTTGTCAGAAGGTTACTACGATGCTTATTACGTTAAAGCCCAGCGCATTCGCCGTTTAATTAAAGACGACTTTACTCGCGCATTGTCTCAAGTAGACGTGATCATGGGCCCAGTTGCACCAACGCCTGCATTTGACTTAGGCAGTAACACCAAAGACCCAGTCGCAATGTACTTAGAAGACATTTACACTTTGTCTGCCAATATGGCGGGAATCCCTGCTATGTCTACACCAGCAGGCTTTGTTAATGGCCGTCCAGTGGGGCTGCATATCATGGGCAACTACTTTGCTGAGGCAAAGCTTTTGAACATTGCCCACCAGTATCAACAAGTAACCGATTGGCATCTACAAACACCAACGTCTAGCGGCATGCCCGTATCTAACACAGAAAAGGGAGCTTAATCATGTCTTGGGAAATTGTAATTGGTCTAGAAATTCACGTTCAGCTAGCCACCAGGTCTAAATTATTTTCTGGTGCTAAAGTGGGTTTTGGTGCACTGCCTAATACGCAAACCACCTTGGTTGATTTAGGTATGCCAGGTGCATTACCGGTATTTAATGAAGAAGCGTTGCGGATGGCGGTCACCTTTGGCACGGCTATAAATGCTGAGGTTTGTAAACACTCGGTATTTGCCCGTAAAAACTATTTCTACCCAGACTCACCAAAAGGCTACCAAACCAGCCAAATGGATCACCCTATTGTGGGCTTAGGCTACCTAGACATCCAGATAGAAGATGGCAGCACTAAACGGATTGGTGTAACCCGCGCTCATCTTGAAGAAGATGCTGGTAAGTCTTTGCACGAAGACTATGACGGCATGACTGGTATAGACCTTAACCGCTCTAGCACACCGCTATTAGAAATCGTATCAGAACCAGATATGCGCAGTGCTAAAGAAGCTGTGGCGTACATGCGTAAAATGCATGCTATTGTTACTACCATTGGTATTTCAGATGGTAATATGGCACAAGGCTCTATGCGTTGTGATGCTAACGTGTCGGTCCGCCCTAAAGGCCAAGACAAACTAGGTACCCGGGCCGAATTAAAAAACATCAACTCGTTTAAGTTTATTGAGCGTGCTATTAACGTAGAAGTACAGCGCCAGATTGATATCTTAGAAGATGGCGGCAAGATTGCTCAAGAAACCCGCCTTTACGACTCTGATAAAAACGAAACTCGCCCTATGCGCAGCAAGGAAGAAGCTAACGATTATCGTTATTTCCCCTGTCCAGATTTATTGCCTATCGAAATTGACGACGTTTATATTGACGCTATTCGTCAAAGCTTACCAGAGCTGCCAGACCAACGTAGCGCTCGGTTTGTAAGCCAACTTGAGTTAAGTGAATACGACGCGCGGGTACTATCTGCCAGTCGGGCTTTAGCCGATTATTTTGAAGCCGTAGTTGCCGTATGTAATGACGCCAAACTTAGTGCTAATTGGGTGACCAGTGAACTGGCTAGATACATGAACCAACACAACGTTGAAATTGAAGCAGCACCCGTAACAGCAGAACAGTTAGGCCAACTGATAGGTCGTATTATGGATGGCACCATTAATGGTAAAGCTGCCAAAATGGTATTGGATGAACTATGGAACCAAACCGGAGAAGTGGACGCTATTATTGAGGCCAAAGGTCTTACTCAGGTTAGTGATACCGGTGCCATAGCAGCTATGGTAGACGATGTTATCACCGCAAGCCCTAAGCAAGTGCAACAGTATATTGATGCGGAAGTCGATAAACGAGGTAAAATGCTTGGCTTCTTTATGGGTCAAGTGATGAAAGCCTCTAAGGGCTCAGCTAACCCAGGCCAAGTAAATGGTTTGCTTAAAGACAAGCTAGATGAGCTTTGCTAGATCGCAGCGCCACTGTGCCGTCTAGCGATGATGCCATTGTGAATAAATAAGCCAGTGGCAATATGGCTTTTGGTGTTTTGAATGGGTTTCGCCTTTGGGACCCAAAGGCGAAAAAAACGAGTTACCCTGACTGTTACCCTGAGCGAAGCCAAAGGGTATAAGATGTCCCAGCTACGCTTGAGGTGTCAAACTACTCGTCGTCAGCCAGAGATAAATCCACCATCAAATCATCAGACAAGCCTTCAAGAGCTTCTTGCAAAAGATCCATGTCAAAATCTTTGGCAACTAACAACTGAGCGCCCGCAACAAACATGTCCCCACCAGACATTGAAGCGCTTACCACTTCTGTATCTAAGCTTTGTACGCTTATCCCTTGTGCAACAAACACGTTAGACACTTCACGCATGATGCCCGGTTTATCGTGGCAGGTTAAATCTAACCAAATGGTTTGTTCGTTGGCTATATCTGGTGTGTCTGCACTCTCGTTTAAGGTCACAGCCATGCCATGATCACTTAGTCCACGTAGGTCTTTCTCCAGCGCTGGGATCAGATCTTCATTAACATTAACCGTAAGAATACCGGCAAATTGGCCAGAAAGATGGGCCATACTAGACTCTTCCCAGCTAGCTTCATGCTTAAAAATGACTTCGGAAAGCATCTGAATAAGGCCTGGACGGTCTGCACAGATGGCAGTAAGTACTAATGTTTTATTCATTTTCTGTCTCCAAGTTATAATTATATGAGCATTTGAGCCACGCGGGCTTTCAATAATTCTATCGCAGCAGGATTCTCGCCACCTTCTGGCACAATTAAATCAGCATGCTCCCGCGATGGCGATACGTGGTTAAAAAAACCCGGCCTCACAGTCGCTTGATACTGAGCCAAAACTGATTTTAAATCCCTGCCTCGTTCATTTACATCGCGTTCTAAACGTCTAATTAAACAAACATCTAGTGGTACGTCCATAAAAATACGCAGATTAAACAAAGACCGCAACCGTTCTTGCGTAAACAACAGAATACCTTCAACAATCAGCACCTTACAAGGTTTCATTGTGATTGTTTTAGATTCACGTAAATGCTCATAAAAACTATATACGGGCCGTTCAATGGATTGGCCTGCAACTAACGTTGCAATATGCTGCGCCATCAATTCATGATCCATAGCATCTGGATGATCATAATTGGTAAGATTACGCTGTGCTTTCGACAGATTACGTTGATCTTTGTAGTAGCTGTCTTCTGACATCATCACCACTTGATCTGAATCGAAGCCTTCGATTACATTTTTAGCCAACAAACTTTTGCCTGAAGCCGAAGCTCCAGCAATTCCAATAATAACCACACAAACTCCAACAAATAGATCCAATGAGCTATTATACTGTGCAGCTATGAATATACTACTTTTTAACGCTGATGAACTGTCTTGTAAGGGACACATTCACATTACTGACCCTCACCGCCAAACTCACCTTGCTAAAGTCATTAGGCCGGCCATTGGCGACACACTCAGGGTAGGCCAAATTAATGGCGACATTGGCTTGGGCACAGTCGTGGCTCACAGTGAGTTACAAACTCGGTTAAAAATAACGTTCAACCAAACTAGCCCAGCACCATTGGCGTTAAAATTGTTGCTTGCCGTGCCTAGGCCTAAAATGATGCGCCGAATATTACAAACGTGTGCCACCCTTGGCGTCAGTGAAATTACCTTATTAAATAGCGCTAAAGTGGAAAAAAGCTATTGGCAAACGCCATTTTTGCAACCTTTGAATATTTATAATAATTTACTGTTAGGCTTGGAGCAAGCTGGCACCACCCAACTGCCTTTAGTGCACAAGGAGCAGTTATTTAAACCCTACGCAGAAGACAGGCTAAACGACTGGGCAGGTTACAGCCGAAGGCTTGTGGCTCATCCTCGTAACTCCCATAACTGCCCAGAAGCAAGCCTGCAAGTGACTACTTTAGCCATTGGCCCTGAAGGTGGCTTTACTGACTATGAAGTAGACAAGCTGGTCGAACAAGGGTTTATACCTTTTTCCCTAGGCCCACGTATAATGCGCGTAGAAACTGCAATTCCAGTAGCCATTTCCAGACTCTGTGCCCTATGAAATCAGCA
>MDSY01014872.1_pt1 | contig 18590 bp, 17 predicted proteins | sample 811131 | NCBI WGS metagenome assembly MDSY01 (sample SAMN05326643, study PRJNA326480) | marine metagenome | isolation source: seawater | place: Atlantic Ocean: South West | collected 2010
ATTTCTTGGGTAACATAAAGAATTTTACTTTTTTCCATAACTACTAATCTCCTGCTTAAAAATAATGAGTTACAAAAATATAAAAAAAAAACACATAAAGCCAACATTTATGGTAGCTTTAATTCAGTTATTATAAGTAATGCGAATAGTAAAACAACACCAAGAATTAAAAGAAGCTTTGGCTTCTAAAACTAAAAGGTCTATTGGATTTGTTCCAACCATGGGTTTTCTACACGATGGACATCGCTCATTAATTAATGCATCTAAAAAAAAAGCCGACTTTACAGTAGTTTCTATATTTATAAATCCTACTCAATTTAATAACCCTAACGATCTTGAAAACTATCCAGTTAGTCTTAAAAAAGATTTAATTATTTTAGAGAAAGATGAGGTTGATCTTGTTTTTTGCCCTGACTTTGACACTTTATACAATAATGAAAAACCTGTTGAAATTACACTCGGAACTTTAGGTAGTGTTTTGGAAGCAAAAAAAAGAAAAGGTCATTTTCACGGAGTTATCAGAGTTGTAAATCTATTTTTAAAACTAATAAATCCCAATTATGCATTTTTTGGGGAAAAAGATTACCAACAGTATTTAATTATTAATCAATTTACTAAGGTTGCTTTTCCGCAAATTGAAATAATTATGTGCCCAACATATCGAGAACAAAGTGGCTTAGCAATGAGTTCTAGAAATAGCAGACTTTCATCTGAAAATTTTGATAAATCATTAGAGATATATAGAGTCCTTACATTTTGCAAGAAAAATTTTAATTTTTCCAATAGAGAAGAGCTAGAAAAAATATGCTCAAAAAAATTATCAGTATTTTCTGAACTAGAATATTTTGAAATTAGACACTCCAATGATTTATTAAACAATGGTGGTAAATTACAAAGTTGGAGAGCATTTGCTGCAACAAACTTGGGCGGTATCAGGTTAATTGATAATATTGAACTTGAATAATGAAAAATAAGTTAATCAAGGTCCTGAAGATTTCTCTGCCAATTGCAATTGGTGTATATCTTACATGGTATTTTGTCTCAAATTCCACTGTAACAGAAAAAGAATATTTTTTACAATCTTTATCAGAAGCTAATTATGGATGGATTTTAGTTGCTATAATAATAGCTTTTTTTGCCCATCTAAGTAGAGCATATAGATGGAAATATTTGCTGGAAACCCTTGATTTAAAACCTAAGTTAAGCCTCATGTATCACAGTGTTATGATTGGCTATATTATTAATCTAACCATTCCAAGATCTGGAGAACTGGCTAGAGCAGCCTATTTTAGTAAATACCAAAAAACAAAATCGGATCAAATTTTTGGAACTATTGTTATTGAAAGAGTAATTGACCTAGTAATGTTTGCTTTGGTGTTTTTTATTGCATTTTTATTTCAAGCAGATCAAGATAAATTTAATGAGCTCAGACAAATATCTAATGGCTCCTCTAATACTTATTTGCTTCCTTCTTTATTAATTATCGGAATTATATTCTTAGGGGTTTTAGCTGGCATAAAAAAAGTTAGAGTTAAAGTTTTAAATTTTCTAAAAGGAATAATCCAAGGTGCGACAGCTATATTAAGACTAAAAAATAAAATTGGTTTTTTAATTCATACTTTTTTTATTTGGGCCTGCTATATCGCTATGATGTGGATAACGGCCTTGGCACTGCCAGATATTGAAAACATTACTATTAACGCAGTATTTGCTTGTTTCGTGGCAGGAGCAATAGCTATTGGGGCCACTCCTGGAGGAATTGGTCTTTATCCAATAATGGTTGCATCTGTTTTAACTGGGCTTTATGGATACGATGTTCAAGTTGCTAAGTCTTTTGGAATGCTGATGTGGTCTTCACAAACAATATTTATGATCTTACTAGGAATAATTTCCCTAATTGCTATTAAAAAGGAAAATTAGTCTTTTAATTTTGGAAGGTTTATCTCCAATTCGTCTAGTTGAGATTGGTCAATCTCAGATGGCGCTTCAATCATAACATCCCTGCCTTGATTATTTTTTGGAAATGCAATAAACTCTCTAATGTTGTCTTTCCCCCCAAAAAGGGCACAAAGTCTATCAAACCCAAAGGCAATTCCACCATGTGGAGGAGCTCCATATTCAAAAGCACTCATTAAAAATCCAAATTGTGCTTCGGCTTCTTCTTTGCTAAATCCAAGAATTTCAAACATTTTTTCCTGAATTTTTCTGTCGTGAATTCTTATAGATCCACCTCCTACCTCTACTCCGTTAATAGCCAAGTCATAGGCGTTGGCTCTGACATTTTCTGGGTTGGTCTCTAGCATATCTAAATCACTGGTTTTGGGAGAAGTAAATGGATGATGCATTGCGTGAAAACTATGGGTTTTTTCATCTTTTTCTAAAAGTGGGAAATCAACTACCCAAATTGGCTTGAAAACTTTTGGATCTCTTAATCCTAGACGACTCCCCATTAATAATCTTAATTCATTCATTTGACTTTGAACATCTGATTTTTTTCCGCTTAAGATTAAAAGCAAACCACCAGGTCTGGCACCACATTTTTCTACCCACTGTTTTAAATTAGATGCATCGTAAAATTTATCTACCGATGATTTGAAAGTTTGATCTTCGTTATATTTAACATAAACAAGACCTCTAGCTCCAATCTGTGGTCTTTTTACCCAATCGGTTAATTCATCTAATTTTTTTCTTGAATATTCTGCTCCACCTGCAACATTGATTGCAATAATTGATTCAGATTCATCAAAAACTTTAAAGCCTTTTCCTTTTGCAAGATCATCTAAGTAAGACAATTCCATTTCAAATCTTATGTCAGGTTTATCAGAACCATATTTTTCAATAGCATCACGGTAAGAAATAACTGGAAATGAACTCGGAAATTCTGTTTTTAGGATTTTTTTGAAAAGAAATTTAATTAATCCTTCAAAAGTATCTAATACTTGTTGTTGGTTGACAAAAGCCATTTCACAATCAATTTGAGTAAATTCTGGCTGTCTGTCGGATCTTAAATCTTCATCCCTAAAACATTTTACAATTTGAAAATAACGATCGTATCCACTTACCATTAGCAGCTGCTTAAATGTTTGCGGAGATTGGGGGAGGGCGTAAAACTGTTGCTTATTCATTCTGCTAGGAACTATAAAATCACGGGCTCCTTCAGGTGTTGACTTTATCAAATAAGGAGTTTCAATTTCTAAAAAATTATTTTGGTGAAAGAAATTTCGAATTTCAATACTCATCTCACTTCTTAAGACTAAATTTTGTTGCAAAGGATTTCTTCTCAAATCAAGAAACCTATATTTCATCCTTAGCTCTTCTCCGCCATCCGTTTCGTCTTCAATAGTAAATGGAGGTATTTTAGACTCATTTAAAACTGTGATTTTCTCCACCTCTATCTCGATTTCCCCGGTATTAATTTTTAAATTTTTATTGCTTCTTTCTTTTACAACTCCATCCACTTTTATAACCCATTCCCTGTTTAATTCTCTTGCTTTTGCAGACAGGTCTTTATCTAAGTTTTCGTTAAATGCCAATTGAGTTATTCCATATCTGTCTCTAAGATCAACGAATGTCATCCCTCCTAAATCTCTTGATTTTTGAACCCATCCGCATAATTTGACCTTTTGATGGACATCTTCAATTCGTAATTGGCCGTTGTTGTGTGTTCTATACATTTTCATTAAAAATATAACTTAATATACTAATTTGACATTTCTTCAATAGCTTTTTTCACATCACTATCTCTAAAAGTATTTAATATGTATCTGGACTGATCTGAGAAGTAATAGCTACTTATCTCAATCTTTAAGCTCCACTTTAAATCTGAAATTTCTTTTGGATTATAACTGCCAATTTTTTTACCATTTTGTTCTAAATATTTTTCTAATTCTTTATTTTCAATTTTAAAGTTATTGTAATAATCTTTAGTGTTCAATGACTTTGAATTTGGGAATTTTTCGAAATAATTAAAACAGAAATCTCGCCATTTTCTAGTGTAAATAATATTGTTAATCGCTTCGCTATATCCAAGAGTGTCAATTGGGAAATATACGTCTGGCAATATTCCTCCCTTAAAAATGCTTTTATCAAAAACAGAGTCACTTTGTGTTAGTTCACCGCTTTCTATTCTTTCAAAGATGTCGTTGTCGTAGTCAATGTTTTCACCATAAGGCTTTTGTATGCATTTTCCTGATGGAGTATAATATCTTGAGGTAGTTATCCTTAGTTCAGAAGAGTCAGGCAGCATTAATGGCTGTTGAACTAGTCCTTTTCCAAAAGTTCTTCGCCCTAGAATTTTCCCCCTCTTGTTGTCTTGTATTGCGCCACTCACAATTTCACTTGCAGAAGCAGTGGAGCTGTTCACTAAAATAATCAACTCTCCATCTTCATATAATCCCTTAGATCTTGAGTAAAAAGATCTTTTCTTAGAATGAGCGCCTTCCGTGTAAACAATTAATTGATCTTCTTTTAAGAATTCATCAGAAATATTTATTGCTTGGTGAAGGTATCCCCCCCCGTTAAATCTCAAGTCAAAAATGAGTTTTTCCATTCCTTGATTTTTTAGTTCAATAATTGCATTCTTAAATTCTAAGTCGGACGAATTTGAAAATGAACTTAGTTTAATGTATCCAATATTATCTTTAATTATGGCGCTAGCCGATATAGATTTAAGTGGAATAGAGCCTCTTAATAATTTATGTTTTATAACTTTATTATTTGGACTTAAGACAGTAATACTTACTTCACTACCCACTTTCCCTTTTAGTCTTTTTAAAACATCTTCATTTTTTATCCCTACACCAGCAAAATTTTTGCCTTCAATTTTAATTATTCTATCTCTCTTTTTAAGTCCAGCTAACTTAGATGGCCCACCTTCAATTACGTCTACAATTGTAAGTGTATCGTTGTAAATCATAAATCTAATACCAATCCCTCCAAAGTGACCCACTAGTGACTCGTTCACACTTTGTCTTTTTTCAGCAGGTATAAAAGAGGAATGAGGATCTAAATCTTTTAAAATATTATTAATAGAATTTTCGGAAAGTTCATAAGAATCTAAGGAATCTACATAGTTATTCAATAGATTATCTAAAACAACATTAATGCTTGACCATTTATTTTGGTCTTTTCCTGGAGACAATACTTTCCCCTGATTTATTCCGATCCAGTAAGTTAAACTGGAAAAAAAACCTATAAATAGAACCGAAACAAATAATGGTATCTGACTATTTTCTTTCAAAATCTTGTAGTTTGATATGTTGAATTTCTATTTGAGCCTTTTCAAGGAATTTTACTCCTGAAAGATCTTTATACTGCTTGGAATAAACTAGTCTTTTAATACCTGACTGGTGAATTAATTTCGCACATTCTTTACATGGAGAAAGTGTAAGATAAAGCGTGGCACCAAGACAACTATTAGTGCTTTTAGCAACTTTCAAAATAGCATTGGCTTCTGCATGCAGAACATACCAATTTGTGTCTCCATTTTCATCTTCGCAGTTATTGTCAAAACCAGATGGTGTACCGTTAAATCCATCTGAAATAATCATTTTATTTTTAACGATAATAGCGCCCACTTTTTTTCTTTCACAATGAGACAAATTACCCCATTCAAAAGCCATTTTTAAATAGGCTAAATCATATTTTAGTTGCTTTTCTATGGTATTTGGTTTTAATTGTACCGAAGGTGGGAATCGAACCCACACGCCCTAAGGCACACGAGTTTGAGTCGTGCGCGTCTACCAGTTCCGCCACTTCGGCAAGTGAGGTGCGAATTTACTCTATGTTTTTATACTGGCAAAATAATTTAATATTTATCGAAAATCGGTTACATTTGCAACCCGAATGTCACATAGAGTTAAAATATTAGCATGTTCTGCATCCCAATCCTTAGCTGCTCAAATAGCTAAAAGCTATGGCCAACCATTAGCAGATGTTGAGCTACAAAAATTTAGTGATGGAGAATTTGGTGTATCTATAAAAGAAACTGTTAGAGGGTGTGATGTTTTCATTATTCAAAGTACTATTCCTCCACAAGAGAATCTCATGGAGATGCTTTTGATGATAGATGCTGCTAAAAGAGCTTCAGCACATAAAATAGTGGCAGTATTACCATATTTTGGTTGGGCTAGACAAGACCGTAAAGATCAGCCAAGAGTTGCTATTGGAGCTAAACTTGTAGCTAATATGTTAGTAACTGCAGGAGTTGATAGAGTGATGACTATGGATTTACATGCTGATCAGATTCAAGGTTTTTTTGAGGTTCCTGTTGATCATCTTTATGCCTCTACTCTTTTTGCTCCATATTTGAAATCTAAGAAATTAGAAAATTTAATTATTGCGGCACCTGATGCTGGTGGATCAAAAAGAGCCAATGCGTATGCTAAATTTTTAAAAGTTGATTTAGCTCTTTGTTACAAGCAAAGGAAGAAAGCAAACGAAATCTCAAATATGACAATAATTGGTGATGTTAAAGGAAAAGATGTAGTTATTATAGATGACATGATTGACACGGCAGGTACCTTAACAAAATCTGCTCAACTTTTTATGGATTATGGAGCAAATTCTGTTTCAGCTTGTTGTACTCATCCAATTCTTTCTGGACCTGCACATGAAAGAATAGAAAATAGTATACTAAAAGAACTAATTGTTACAAATACAATAGAACTTAAAACAAAAAATTCAAAAATAAAAGTGCTTTCTGTTGCTGATCTCTTCTCTGAGGTAATGAAGCAACATATTAATTTCAATTCTATTAGCAAACATTTTTTGTTTGGCAACTAAATAAATAAATACAAAAACAAATAAATACAATTATGAAAACAGTATCATTGAGCGGTTCACCAAGAGTGAGCGTAGGGAAAAAAGGTGCTACAAGCCTTAGAAAAGAGGGAAGGATTCCTTCAGTTGTTTATGGCGGAAAAGACCAAGTTCATTTTTCAATTTCAGAAAATGACGCCAAAAAATTAGTATTTACACCAAATGTCTATTTAATTGAATTAGATATTGATGGTAAAAAATCTAAGGTAATTTTACAGGAAACACAAATTCATCCAGTAACGGATAGAGTTATTCATTTGGATTTTTTAGAAATTTCAGACGATGTTCCATTTAAACTAAGCCTGCCTGTTAGGTTAGAAGGATTTTCTAGAGGGGTTAGAAATGGTGGTAAGCTTAATCAAAACTTTAGAAAACTTAGAGTTTTTGGACTAGCTAAAGACATGCCAGATGCGGTAAGTATAGACATCACTCCAATTAAAATTGGCGATAAAGTAAGAGTTACTGATCTTAGTGTTTCGGGACTAAACTTTTTAGATCCTAAAAATGCTGTTGTTGTAGGAGTTCAAACGGCAAGAGTTATAATTGAAGAGGAAGAAGAGGAAGAAGAGGAAGAAGGTTCTGAAACAGCAGAAGGAGAAGGAGGGGAGAGTAAAGGATCTTCAGATGATAAAGCTCCAGAAGAAACAAAAAAAGATGAATAAATTAACCACCCCATCTTGAAATTTTTGATTGTTGGGCTTGGTAATCCGGGTTTAAAATATGACAACACCAGACATAATATAGGATTTAAGGCATTAGACCATGTTGCAAAACAGACTGATGCCTTATTTGTTTCTTCTAAATATGGTGAAATAACATCTTTTAAATATAAAGGAAAATCTGTTTTTTTACTCAAACCTAATACTTATATGAATTTAAGTGGAGGGGCTGTAAATTACTGGTTAAAAAAAGAAAAAATATTGTCTAGTAATTTACTTATAGTAACTGATGATTTAAATCTTTTATTGGGGAAATTAAGATTGAAAACTAATGGATCTGATGGTGGTCATAACGGGTTAAAAAACATTCAAGAAGTATTAGGGACAACTAAATATCCACGGCTCAGAATAGGGATAGGGAATACTTTTTCTAAAGGAAAACAGGTAGATTATGTTTTGGGAAGTTGGACAGAAGAAGAAATAATTATTTTAGATGAAAAGTTAAAAACTATAAATGATATGATATTAAGTTATTGCTTTAATGGAATTAATAATACCATGAACTTATTTAACAATAAATAATATTAATTTTAGATAAAATATATATAATGAAAAAAATAATACTTATAATGATTGTTTTGAGTTTTGGATTAAACTCAAGCATAAATAGCCAAAAGAAAGTTGCCTTAACAAGTTTTTGGGTTTCTAAACATATAGGATTTGAACAGATCGGAGGAAGTGCAAGTCTTGTTGCGGCAATAGCTTCTTTAAGTGAAGATCCAAATTTCAATTTACAACCAGTACTAGATAATTTCTATAAAACTTTCACAGAAGATTATTCTGAAAACTTCCCTTTTGAATTAATGTCTGAAAAAGATGTTATTAAAAGACCAGAATATATAGCTTACGAAGGACGATTTAATGAGGATAAGGATGCAGAACGAAGTAAGTTGTTCCAGCGTTATTTAACGCCAGAAGGATATAAACCATTGGTAGAATCTTTATTTAAAGGAGAAAAAAGTAATCAAATGCAAATGATAAAAATGTTCAATGACGCTGATGGTGTTATGTTTGTATCAATGGGGTATGAATTTGTTAAAAAGACGGCACCTTTTACTGCAGGTGTAAGAGCTTTTGTCCGAATTAAATTGTGGAATAAAGAAGGTAAAAAAGTATTTGCAATCAATGAGTATGGTATCTCAAAGAAATCTGTTGGTATTGTTGGTGGAATACCTTTAATGAAGCCAGAAAAACTACTCCCTTTATGTGAAAGTGCTTCTGAAAAATTAGTTTCAGACTTATCTAAAAAAATAGGTAAGGTATCTAAGAAGGCAGCTAAAAAATTATAGATTATTAAAACAAGCCGTGTAATTCGGCATCTACTTTTGAAATAATTTTTCCAAGATCCTCCTGGTTTTCGTTGAAGTGATTATTATCTACATCTATTATCAGGAGTTTACCTTTGTCATAAGTAGAAATCCAGGCTTCATATCTTTCGTTAAGTCTTTTTAAATAATCTAATCTTATACTTTCTTCATATTCTCTCCCTCTGGTTTGAATATTATTGACAAGTTTAGAAACAGAAGCTCTAAGGTAAATTAATAGATCTGGTGCTGAAACAAATGACTCAATTAAATTAAAAAGGCTAAAATAATTTTCAAAATCACGGGTGGTCATTAACCCCATGGAATGTAGATTAGGCGCAAAAATATAAGCGTCTTCGTAAATTGTACGGTCTTGAATGACTGTTTTAGAACTATTTCTAATTTCTTGAGTTTGTGTAAATCTGCTATTTAGGTAATAAATCTGAAGGTTGAAAGACCATCTTTGCATTTCATCATAAAAATCCATGAGATAAGGGTTGTCATCAACATCTTCAAAATGAGTATCCCAATTATAATGTTTGGCTAATAATCCAGTTAATGTAGTTTTTCCAGCCCCAATATTTCCCGCAATAGCTATATGCATTTCCTTTAAATTTTATATATCTAAAAGTAGAAAAATAGGCGTTAAAAAAAAGTAAATGTTAATAACTTTTGCCAATAATTATTTCAAGATATCAATATAGCTTGCACCAGATTTATCTTTAGATATTGCAATAATTTTATCTTGCCCATCAATTATTTTAGAGTATTTGTTACTCTTAATTAGTGTATCGATTTTGAAGTCTAAAATATTATAATTCATTATAAAATTTCCATCGTACGCCAAAATATATTTTTCTTTTATAATGAGTCCATTTTTAGCACATAAATTAATTACATTTAGAAGAGAACCAAACTGATCAAAAACAAATATTTTTTCTCTTGTGGTCGCATACAGTAATCTGTTTTTTTCTTTAAGATTTAAAATGGGAATATCCATATTGGGAAGAATAACAGAAAGATTTCCACTTTTATAACCAATTTCAGAATAATAATTGATTTTAATAATTTCATTTACATCAAGATCATAGAGCCATATCCCGTTATCAAAATTACTATTCGAAATACAATTGGTTTGATATAGGCCTAATTCATTAAGAGAGATTTGACTTTTCTGTTGCGACAGTGTATTGTCTAAGGCTAAGATTACTCCTTGGTCTTTATAAAATAATAACGGACGAAGTGGATTGCTTATGTCAATTTGTGTAATATCTCCTAATAATTTATTACTATAGTTATAGAGTATTTCTCCTTTGGAGTCATACTTGATTAAATTGTCTTTCTCTATATTATATATGAATCCATATTGATCAATTTCTGAAAGCTGAACACTTTTAAAAAATCTAAACGTACTCTCTTTAATGTTTTGTGAAAAAGTGTTACTTGAATTAATTAAAAGAATAAAAAAACTAAATAATATGGTCAATCTGTAGTATTTCATCTAAATATTTATGGTCATTATTTATTCTGGGAATTTTATTCTGCCCACCTAATTTATTTTGACTTTTTAGCCATTTATAAAAAGTATTTTTTCTTACTTCTCTAACGATTGGTTTTTTTAATGGAGAATTGTAAGCTCTCTTAGCTTTATAGTCAACATTTATTTTTTGAAGTTCAACATCTAATATATTATTAAATTCTTCTAAGTTATCTGGTTTTTGTAAGAATTCAATTATCCAATAGTGATAGCCAATAGATTTATCATTTTTTTCAAATTTAGGACTCAATGAAAATTCAGCAATTCTACAATCACATAATTTAGAAGTTTCTTCAATTGCTTTTTCTACATGTTGTATCATTACCTCTTCACCTGCAATATTGATAAATTGCTGAGTTCTACCAGTAACTTTAATTTTAAACGGATTTAAAGAAGTAAAAACAATGGTGTCCTCTAATCGGTATCTCCATAACCCACCATTAGTCGTAACAACAATTTCGTAAGGTTGGTTCAAATCTACTTCATCTAAACTTAATGTTTGTGGCTGACTTTTAAACCAATTTTCCTTGGAAATAAATTCATAATAAATCCCATAATCCAACATTAGAAGCATGTCCTTATCGTTATTGTTGTGTTGAAGACCAAAAAAACCTTCGGTTGCATTATAGTTTTGATAGTAGTTTATATTTTTTTGGCTAATGGCTTTAAAACTTTCTTTGTAGGGTTCAATATTTAATCCACCATGCAAATAAAGTTCTAAATTTGGCCATGCTTCATGAATACTAATAAGATTATTCTTTCTTAAAATTTCGTCTATAATTACCAACACCCAAGAGGGAGTGCCTGCAATAATATGGATATCATCTTTGAAAGAATGATCAACTATATAGTTAAGTTTTTCTTCCCAATTTTTTTCAATAAGACTTTTGACTTTTTTTGGGGATCTTCTCCATTCACACCACCATGGTAAATTTTCCATAATGATGGCGGATAAATCTCCAACCTTTTGATCTTTTGTTGGAATTATTTGATTAGAACTTCCGCCAATAATTAAATGCTTTCCGGTAAATAATTTGGTATTTGGATTATTATGATAATACAAGGCTAGTAAGTCTTTTCCTCCTTTGTAATGACATTTTCTTAAAGAATCTATTGTTACGGGAATATGTTTTACTGTTCCACTTGTTGTTCCTGAAGATTGAGCAAACCACTTAATTTTTCCAGGCCATAATATATTTACCTCACCTGCCTTTTGTTTATTAATGTATGGCTCAAAATCTTTATATTTTCTAAGTCGAACTTGACTTTTAAAATCTTCAAGTTTTGAAATTGAATAGAAACTTTGTTCTATTCCAAAGACTGTAGTCTTACCAATTTTTATTAATTCTAAAAGTGTTTGATTTTGAATTTCAATAGGATACTGAATGAATTTTTTAATTTCATCCATTCTTTTATTTAAATACCAAGAGAAGAAGGTATTAGCTGAATTTCCAATTGAATTTATCATTGGAAAATAAGATTATCCAAAAAATATAAGCCCAGCAATAATAATTAAAGCAATGGATACATATATATATCCGATGATACCTGTACTACCGTGAAAATTTTTATCTGAAGACATAATTTTTTTTTACAAATATATAATCATATTAGAAAATTCTTATTTCAAATGGAAATATAGTTTGAAATTTATCTTTACTAAATTTACTATTAACAGATTTATTAAAGTTTTTGTTTAAATTTTCTATTAATTCTATTAATTCACTCTGACTTTGTGTTTGAAAGTTTAAACTAGATAGAATTTCAAGTAACTCATCATTTTCTCTTTCTGGGTAATGAATTAATTTTATTTTTTCTTTATCAATTCCAACCTTATTTGCAGTAAAATTAATAGCAGTTTCTAAGTTTCCAATTTCGTCTACTAATTCTAAATCTAATGCTTCCTTACCTGACCAAACTCTTCCCATAGCAATTTGATGAACATCACTTTTTTTAAGTCCATCTCTTCCCATAGCAACTTTTGAGATAAAGGTTTTGTATATTTCATCTACTCCTTTTTGAAAAATTGATAGTTCTTTTTTATCAAGCGCATCAAACATAGTAAAGGCAGCATGATCATTAGTTTCAACTCTGTCAAAAGTGATACCAATTTTATTTTTCATCATTTTTCCAAGATTAGGAATCACTCCAAAAACACCTATTGATCCAGTAATAGTATTAGATTCAGCAAAAATTCTATCTGCCCCACAGGATATATAGTATCCTCCAGAAGCTGCAACATCACCCATTGAAACTATAACAGGTTTTATTTCTTTAGTTTTTTCAATAGACCTCCATATAACATCAGAAGCTAAAGCACTTCCTCCAGGTGAGTTAACTCTTAAGACGACAGCTTTTATAGTTGAATCATCTTTTGCTTTATTTATAGCTTTAACTATGGTTGATGAACCCATACTTTGTTCAGTACTTTCACCACTTATTATATCACCCACTGCATAAACAATTGCAATGTTTCCTTTTTTCTTAGCTATTCCAGAGCCAAACTGAATAGAGTTTTTAGTTGTGCTCTTGGAAAGATATTTTTTAAATGATATTTTATTGAGTGGATCTTTATTTTCTATTCCAATACTTTTTCTAATTATGGAGTCTAATTGATCTTCGTAAATAAGATCGTCAACAAGTTTATATTTAAGGCACCCTAGAGCATTATAGCTGTAAATAGAATCAGCAATTTCATTTAATAATTCCAAAGAAATATCTCTTGAATCTTTTATGTTATGAGTCATATTTTTCCAAACGTCATCCAATAATTTTTTTATCTGAAGTTTATTTTCTGGGCTCATTTTTTCGTACATAAAGGGTTCAACAGCTCCCTTAAATTTATTTCCCTTTCCTCTTATTACTTGAACATCTACATCCAATTTCTCTAAAGCTTTTTTGAAAAACATAAGCTCTGAGCCCAGTCCTCTAAAATCAATCATCCCCTCAGGGTATAAATAAACTTTATCCGCAACACTATTTAAATAAAATGCCCCTAAAGAAAAAGTTTCTTCATATGCTAAAATAAATTTACCATCACTACTAAAATCATCTAAAGATTTTCTTAGGTTATCAATAGTTGATAATCCCATATTTACATTGGAGATTTTTAAGACTATTCCCTTTATTTTCTCATCATTCTTAGCTTTTTTGAGTATGGATGTTACTTCATGAATTCCATAACTTTTAGAAATAGGATTATTTATATTATTGGTAGTCTCAATTCCACTTCTTTCCTTTATGTTAAAATTTAAGTTCATTTCTAGGTAAGAATTCTCAGAAACTTTAAATTCTTCTTTTTGCATAAAAGAGCCAGCTACAGAAAAAATAATAATATTAATTATTAGAATTACAAATGCAGATAAAACTACGTAAGCAAAAATTGATGCCCAGAACGATCTCCAAAATGGTCTCATGATTAAATGATTTTATAATTTTGACAAAAATATGAATAATAATTCTATTAAAATTAAGAAAAGTAAAGTGATATTCATTCATGTTTGAATTACATTTGAATACATTAAATGAATGAAGCAAAAGCCGTAATATCATTAGGTTCAAATCTTGGTAATAAAAAGAATAATTTGGATATTGCCATAAATTTAATTGGTAAATTTTCATCTATTATTACAAAGTCTCATATTTACTATACTGAACCTTGGGGCTATCAATCAAACCATTCTTTTTTAAATATGGGAATGATGGTAAGAACCAGATTGGAACCTTTAGATTTGCTAAAAAAACTAAAAGACATTGAAATGAAAATGGGCAGGCCTCCAAAAGAAAAAGACACTTATGAAGACAGGCTTATCGATTTAGATATATTGATATTTGATAACTTTAAAATCAACCAAAAAGAACTTGTTATTCCACATCCTAAAATTAAAGAGAGAAAGTTTTCATTATTAATTCTTAAAGATATTTTTGGAGATAAATATATTCCAGAGTTAGATAATTCAGTAGATGAAATGTTGATGATTTGTAACGACGATTCTAATGTTGAAGTTGTTGAATAATGATTATAAATATATAGCTATTGAAGGAAATATTGGCGTTGGTAAAACTACGCTTGCAAAATTTTTGAGTAAAGAGTTTAATGGATCTATTCTTTTAGAAGAATTTACTGAAAATAAATTCCTTAAAGAGTTCTATAAATCTGGAAATTATTCTTTTCAAATGGAAATGCAGTTTTTAATTGATAGAAGCTTACAAATGAATGATTTTTTTAAAAACGATCATCAATTTATATTTTCTGATTTCCACATTAGTAAAAGCCTAATTTTTTCTAAAATGAATTTAGATAACACAAGTTATAATATCATTAAAAATGCTCATTTAAATTTATTTCAGCACTTTCCAAAACCTGATGCTGTTATTTTTATAGATGGCAGTATTGAAAATATCATGGAAAATATTGATAAAAGAAATAGAAGTTTTGAGAAGAATTTTAAAAGAGAATACTTAGAAAAGCTCATCAAAAATTACAATAGTTGGATAGATAATCAAAGTACACCTGTATTTAGAATTGACTCCGAAGAAATAAAATTAACAGATATTGAGGAATTAAAAAATAGATTTATTTCTTTACTTAAATTCAAATATTAATCTTTTAATAGTTTAATGTTTAGCTACTTGTCAACAATTTACAGTTCCTATTTTTAGTTATCAGTGCTTTTTTTATATAAAATAAAGTCCTTATACTTGCAACAACATAAAATGAATTAAAAAAATTCTAATGAAAAGCAATAAATTTAATTTCAATAAAATAGCAATATTATCTTTGTTATTTGCAATTTTTTCAAGTTGTTCAACAATTAAAGAGTTGGAATATAACGTTACTCAAAACCCATTACATATGAAAGGTGGTGATGTAACCTTACAGATAAATGGAAAATTTGTTGAGAAAGGACTTAATCCTAAGGGGATAGCAGAAATTACTCCAATTTTCTTTTGTGCCGATGGCAATGAAATACCATTTGTTACTGAAATTTACCAAGGACCAAAGGCTGCTGGTAATGGAAAAGTGGTACCTGCAGAAGGTCTGCCCTTTTCATATTCAAGCACTATTCCATACCAAAAATGTATGGATGAGGGAGAAGTTAAAGTGAGAATATTATTTAAAATGGGAACAAAAGATCCTGTAGAATCATATAGCCCAAAAATAGCAGATGGAACTATCACTACTCCTTTGTTAATAGATTTGGATGATCATGTTATTATGTCATCTGAATGTAATTTTAAGAGAACCAATTCTTTTAGTAAATCTGCTACCATTAACTTTTCAAAGGGAAAACATAATATTTCATCTAGGGAAATGAGAGATTCGGATGTGAAAGAACTTCTTAGTTTTATCTCATCTTCTATGGAAGAAGATTCTAGAATTGATGTTAAGTCAATTCAAATCAGTTCTTATGCTTCTCCTGAAGGAGAAGTTGATTTGAATAATAATCTTGCTCAAGATAGAGGAAATAGCGCTATGAAATTTATGATTTCTAAAGCAAAAAGAATGAAATTCAATCCTGGTAAAGAAAAATCATTTTATAATATTTCTCCTAAGGGAGAAGATTGGGCTGGATTTAAAACAGAAGTTTCTAAAACAGATCATGAAGACAAAGAATTAATTTTAAGAGTTCTTCAAATGACATCTGATTTGAATAAAAGAGAAAAAGAAATCAGAAATATGGCTAAAACATATTCCTTTTTAGAAAAAAAGGTGTTGCCTCAATTAAGAAGATCAACTATAACAGTCAATTATGATGAGGTTGGTTATAGTGATGATGAATTGAAGGCTTTAATTGCTTCAAATCCTGATACACTGAACTTAGAAGAATTAATTCAAGCGAGTTTAAACGAAGAAGACATGAATGTCAAATTGAGAAATTACAATAATGCTCAAAGATTGTTTCCAAATGATTGGAGAATAATGAATAATATAGGATATCTTTTGTATAATATGGGTGATATTGATGGCTCTACACAAGCTTTTGAAAAAGCACTTTCAATTACAGATAATAGCGTTGTAAGTAATAATGTTGGTGCGGTTAAACATATGAAAGCTGGTAAGTCTTCTGATGAAATTAAAACATTGTTCGAATCTTCAAATACTAAAGAATCAAAGTATAATAGTGGTTTGATTCTTATTGAAGAAGGAAAGTATGAAGAATCTATTACTTCAATGGGAGATTCCAAATCATACAATTATGCATTAGCAAATGTACTAGCAGAACATTATGATGCAGCCTCTGATGCTTTAGACGACATAAATTGTGATTGTGCAAAGTCCTATTATTTAAAAGCGATTATTGGTGCTAGAACCGCTAACACTGAGATGGTAATGGAAAATTTAAAGTCTGCTTTTGAAAAAGATGCCTCACTAAAAGATGCCGCTAAGAAAGATAGAGAATTTATTAAATTCTTCGAAAATGCTGACTTTTTGGCAATGTTCTAGATAACAGAACAATTTCAAGACATTATTAGGGAACATAAATTTATGTTCCCTATTTTTTTTCTATTTTGTATGGAAAATTTTTCCTAACTACTAATGTATTTTCAAATACTTCTTCCAATTCTTTTTTAAATAATTCTGCTCTATTATAATCTTTAAATTTACCAGAGTATAAAAATATATTTGGAGCTATATATTCATCAAATAATGTTTTTTCTGGAAAATTTGAAATAAAATTTTTACGAACTTCTCTAATTTTAGAAGTTTCCTGAGTTACATAAATTTGGATAGTATATCCTTTATATGTGCCATTTTTAGCAATATAATTACTTATAGAATCAATTCTTGAATCCTTATTTTCTATTAAGCTACCTATTTCAGATATGTAATTAATAGTTTGAATGTTAATTTGACTATCTATTTTGTTAAAACTTATAGAATCAGGGTTTAAACTGTCATTATTCGATAGCGATTTTACTTTAAGGCTGTCTAAAGCATCTTTTTTTGGATATAAAATCCAATTTTCTTGACAGTAACTGTATGAACAAAGACTAATAAATATGATAAACCAAATTTTTTTCATTTAATTTTATTAAAACAAATCTAACAAACTATTATGATAATTTACGGCCTTTTTACTTTAGTTGTTTAGCATTTTAAACTCAAGTTGAAACAAATTATTTAGAAACATTCTAAATTAAGATATTTTGATGACAATTGTTACAACAATGTGGCCTAAATAATATTGACATATTACATTTGTCTTGCTTTTGAATGTGATTTTTTAAGTAAAATTAAATGATAGATAAATACTACAATTTTTTAGGTAAATTTTTCACTACTTTATTTCTTGTCTTAATATTACTTACTAGCACTTCCCAAGATGGTGAAAAACTATTCAAAGCTAATTGTGCTTCTTGCCATCATCCAATAAAAAATGCTACAGGTCCTAAAATGCAGGGGGCTCTTCAAAAATGGCAAGATGCAGGCGAAGAAGATTTTATTTATGAATGGGTTTCAAATCCATCTAAGCTATATAACAGTGGTAAATCTAAAATGGCTAAAGCTATTTGGGATTGGTCTCCAACGGCTATGACTCCTCAGGGTCACTTATCCAAAGAAGAAGTTGAATCTATATTTACCTACGTAGATAATTACGCTCCACCAGTTGTTGCAGTTGTTGGATCTGGGGGTGCAGGTGACCCTAACGCTAATGATTCTGAATCATCAGAATATTGGTGGTGGATTCTTTCCTTTTTATTAGTATTTGTCCTATTCGCAATTTTTGGAGTAAGAAGAGAACTCTCTGCCGCTATCGCAGCAAAAGAAGGAAGAGTAATTGATCCCACAAGAACATTTATGACTTCCATTAAAGAATGGTTATTAAGAAATTGGTTTGTTACTGTATTATTAGTTGTTGGAATTGCTCTTTTTTCAGGACTAGAAGTTTTTAATAGGGCATTTCAATTAGGAGTTTACCAAGACTATATGCCTTCACAACCTGTTGCTTATTCTCATAAATTACACGCTGGCAAAATGGGTATTGAATGCAAATACTGCCATCATTCAGCTGAAAAGTCTAAACACGCAGGTATTCCCTCAACTAATGTATGTATGAATTGTCATGCAGTTGTTCATGAAGGAGCTCAATATGGTGCAGAAGAAATTAATAAATTACACAAAGCAGCTGGTTACAATAAAAATAAACAAGCTTATAACTTAGATAAATTTGGTAATAGAATCGAAGAACCAATAGTATGGAACAA
>MDSY01031169.1_pt1 | contig 18587 bp, 13 predicted proteins | sample 811131 | NCBI WGS metagenome assembly MDSY01 (sample SAMN05326643, study PRJNA326480) | marine metagenome | isolation source: seawater | place: Atlantic Ocean: South West | collected 2010
CTCGTGGATCGCCATTTCCCAGAACGCATGCACCACCCGCGTCTCCGCCCGGTTTTCCAGGCAGACCATGTATTCGTGCATGGGCAGTTTGCAGTCGAGAAGTTCGACCATGTCGAGGCGGCTGTCGTAGCCGAATTCGGGTTTCGAGACGAAGCCGACACCGTTGCCGGTGGCCACGGCTTCGCGGATGCTTTCGCGGCCTTCGACTTCCATCACCGGGCCCATGTGCAGCTCCAGCCGGGCGAATTCCTGTTCGACCAGCCGTCGCGTGGTCGAGCCGCGTTCGCGTAGGACCAGGGGCTGGTCGGCCAGTTCGCGGAACCGCACCGAGCCGCGCCCGGCCCAGGGGTGATCCTTGGAGATCACCGCGACCAAGGGGTCGTCGCGCAGGCTCAAGACTTTCAGCCGGGCGTCGTCGGGGACGTGTGAGAACACGCCGACATCGGCCTCGAAATCATACAGCTGGTTGAGGATGTCTTCCGAGTTGCCGATCTTCAGGTTCACGGTCACGCCCGGGTATTGGTTGCGAAAGGCGCGGACGATGCGCAGCACGTGAAAGGGCGCGTCGGCGGACAGGGTCAGGGTGCCGACCAGAAGTTCCTGCGAATCCTTGAGGTATTCGATGGCCTCCGCTTCGCATTCGAACAGCCGGTTGGTGATCGACAACAAATGCTTGCCCGCATCGGTCAGCGAGACCGAGCGCGAGGTGCGGTTGAACAACAGCACGTCGAAATCCTTTTCCAGCTTGCGGACCTGATCCGACAGGGTCGGCTGCGTCAGATGCAGGAATTCCGCCGCTTTCGAAAAGCCGCCCTGGGTCGCCACGGCATGGAACGCGCGCAGTTGCGAATAATACATCGAGAAAACCTATGTGAACTATATAAACTGACGATTTGACTTATATTTCCCCGATGCGGTTGAGTCCATAGCGGACCCTCGTAATCCCTCGGTTTCCGGGATCGGCGGCGGGGCCCCTCCGGCAATGGCGTCGGCAAGGATGGATTTGGTGCAGTGCCGAACAAATCCTGTCCACAGACCATGTAAATGGTTAAAACTGTCACATGCCGGACACGGTCCATGCTGATAATCCGGCGACCATACAGGGAGTATTACAATGAAATCGAAATTGTTCAGGAGCCTCGGCCTGGGTCTGGCGGTTGCCGCGACGGCGGCCGTTCTGGGGACGACCGCAGCCAAAGCCAAAACCGACCTGCTGGTGTACACCGCGGTCGAAGCCGACGAATTGAAGAAATTCAAAAACGCGTTCGAAGCCGATTATCCGGACGTGAACATCAAATGGGTGCGCGATTCCACGGGCATCATCACGTCGAAGCTGCTGGCCGAAAAAGACAACCCCAAGGCCGATATCGTCTGGGGCCTGGCCGCGACCAGCCTTCTCCTTCTGAGCGAGCATAACTACTTCCAGGGTTATGCGCCGAAGGGCCTCGATAAGCTCGACAAGAAATACTACGACACCGAAAACAACCCGCCGTTGTGGATCGGTCAGCGCGCCTGGATCGCCTCGGTCTGCTTCAACACCGTCGAAGGCGAGAAGTACAAGCTGCCGGTGCCGACGTCCTGGGCCGACCTGACCAAGCCGGTCTACAAAGGCCATGTGATCATGCCGAACCCGAACTCGTCGGGCACGGGCTTCCTCGACGTGTCGTCGTGGATCCAGATCCAGGGCGAAGAAAAGGCCTGGAAGTACATGGACGCCCTGCACGAAAACATCGCCCGCTATACGCACTCCGGCTCCAAGCCGTGCAAGCTGGCGGCCAAGGGTGAAATCCCGATCGGCATTTCGTTCGCCTATCGTGGCGCCAAGTCCAAGAACTCGGGCGCGCCGCTCGAAGTGATCGCCCCGACCGAAGGCGTGGGCTGGGACCTGGAATCGTTCGGCATCGTCAGCAACACCAAGAACCTGGCCGCCGCGAAGGCGCTGGCCGATTGGTCGGTGTCGAAGAAGGCGCAGGAAATCTACAACGAGGAATATGCCGTGGTCGCCATGCCCGGTATCGCCAAGCCGGTGAAGAACTTCCCGCCGAAGATCGACGAAAAGATGATCAAGAACGACTTCAAGTGGGCGGCCTCGAACCGCATTCGGATCCTGGACGAGTGGCGCAAGCGCTACGACGGCAAGTCCGAACCGAAGAAGTAAGATTGTCGAACCCAATCTGAACCGAACGGCAAGCCCCGGCCCCCCACAGGGGGTCGGGGCTTCCTTTTTTCGGGCTTTTCTCGTTTTCGGGCTTATCTCTGGCCGCCGGTGCGTTCCGGCCGCGCGGCAATCCGATAAGATCCCGTCTTGAAGATCCCGTCTTGAAGATCAAGGCTTGGAGGGCAGGGCAGGTGAACGGCAACGATAAAGCGGGCTATCTGAAAGTCCGCGACGTGATCAAGAAATTCGGAGAATTCACGGCGCTGAAGGGCGTGTCCCTGGACGTGGGCGAGGGGGAGTTCGTGTGCTTCCTGGGCCCGTCCGGTTGCGGCAAGACGACCCTGTTGCGCGCCATCGCGGGGCTGGATATCCAGACCTCGGGCTCGGTCGAACAGGCGGGGCGCGACATTTCGACGCTGCCCCCGAATGAACGCGATTTCGGCATCGTGTTTCAGTCCTATGCGTTGTTCCCCAACCTGACGGTGAAGAAGAACATCGCCTATGGCCTGGAGAATCGCAAAATGCCGAAGGCCGAAATTCAGACCAAGGTCTTCGACCTGTTGGCACTGGTCGGCCTGACCGAACACGGCGACAAGTACCCGTCGCAATTGTCGGGCGGTCAGCAGCAGCGCGTGGCCCTGGCCCGCGCGCTTGCGACCTCGCCGGGATTGCTATTGCTGGATGAGCCGCTGTCGGCGCTGGACGCCAAGGTCCGCGTCCACCTGCGGCACGAGATCAAGATGCTGCAGGAAAAGATCGGCGTGACCACCATCATGGTGACCCACGATCAGGAAGAAGCCCTGGCCATGGCCGACCGCATCGTCGTCATGAACCACGGGGTGATCGAACAGGTCGGCACGCCGGAAGAAATTTACGCCGATCCGGCCACGCCGTTCGTCGCCGACTTCATCGGCACGACCAACTTCATCGACGGCGAGGTTCAGGCCGGCGGGCAGGTCCGCGTCGCGGGGCTGACGCTGGATTGCGGTCCGGCCGTGGACGGCATGGCGCCGGGCGACAAGGTCACGGTCTGCATCCGTCCCGAAGACGTGCAGATCAACGAGGCCGAGGGCGAAGGAGTGCCCGGCGGGATCGCGGTCAAGGTCACGGATGTCGAATTCCTGGGCTCGTTCCATCGCTGCCACGTCAAGCCGATGAACGGCAACGGCGCCGTCAACGGCCTGGAGTTCATGGTCGACCTGTCGGCCAACCGGGCGCGGGCGCTTGGCATCCGCGAAGGCATGGACATTCATGCCTCGCTGCCGGCCGAACTGGTGCGTGTCTATCGCTCCACCGCCTCGGTCTGAGGAGGGGATCATGGCCAACGGAGCAACGACCGCGGCGGCGACCCCGCCGGTGGTGAAGCCGAAAGTCAGCGGCGAAGATTGGATCATGCGCGCGGTGCTGATGGGCATCGGCCTGTACCTGACCGTCTCGATCCTGCTGCCGCTCTACGCGATCTTGTCGAAAAGCTTCAAGAACGCGGACGGCGTTTACATCGGGCTGTCCAACTATGCGAAGTTCTTTTCCACCCCGGCGCTGTTCTGGTCGATTCAGAACAGCCTGACGGTCACGCTGATCTGTTGCGTCATCGTCGTCACCCTGGCGTTCATCTATGCCTACGCGCTGACCCGGACCAGCATGCCGTTCAAGGGGCTGTTCAAGGGCGTGGCCCTGCTGCCGATTCTCATGCCGTCGCTGCTGCCGGCGATCGCGCTGGTTTATCTGTTCGGCCATCAGGGGATTTTCAAATCCTGGCTGATGGGCCATGAACTGTACGGCCCGATCGGCATCGTCATGGGCGAATGCTTTTATGTGTTCCCGCATGTGCTGACGATCCTGTTGATCGCCATGGCCAATTCGGACGCGCGTTTGTATGAGGCCTCGGACGCGCTGGGCGCCTCGAAGATAAAGACCTTCTTCACCGTGACCCTGCCCAGCGTGCGCTATGGCCTGGTCTCGGCATTCTTTGTCTGCTTCACCCTGGTCATTACCGACTTCGGTGTGCCCAAGGTGGTAGGCGGCAAATACAACGTGCTGGCGACCGACATCTACAAACAGGTGGTCGGGCGGCAGGACTTCGAAATGGGCGCGGTCGTCTCCATGATCCTGCTGCTGCCCGCGTTGTTCGCCTTCGCCGCCGACCGCATCGTGCAGCGCCGACAGGTCGCCTTGCTGTCGGCCCGCGCCGTTCCGTTCGAGCCAAAAAAAGACCGGGTGGTCGACTACGGCATGCTGGCTTTTTGCAGCCTGATCGGCGTGATCCTGGTATCGGTCCTGACGATGGCGGCCTTTGCCTCCTACGCGACCTTCTGGCCCTATAACCTGACCCTGTCCCTGAAGCATTATGCCTTCGACATGATGGACGGCGGCGGTTGGGATTCTTATTACAACTCGATCGAGCTGGCGGCCTGGACCGCCGTGATCGGCACCGCCATGGTCTTCACCGGCGCTTATCTGGTGGAGAAGAGCAAGGGCTTCAAAACCGGCCGGGCGGCGATGCAGCTGTTATGCATGGTGCCGATGGCCGTGCCGGGCCTGGTCCTGGGGCTGGCCTATGTGTTTTTCTTCAACGCGCCGGGCAACCCGCTGGGCTTCCTCTACCACACCATGCCGATTCTGGTGATCTGTACGGTCACGCACTTCTACACCGTGTCGCATTTGACGGCGATTACGGCGCTGAAGCAGTTGGACGCCGAATTCGAAAGCGTGTCGCAGTCGTTGAAGGTCCCGTTCTACAAGACCTTCTTCCGTATAACGGTGCCGGTCTGCATGCCGGCGATTCTCGACATTTCGATGTATCTGTTCGTCAACGCGATGACGACGGTCTCGGCGGTTGTGTTCCTGTACTCGCCCGATACGGCTCTGGCTTCGATCGCGATCCTGAACATGGACGATGCGGGCGACGTCGCGCCCGCAGCCGCCATGGGGATGATGATCGTCGGCACGGCCGCGGCGGTTCGGCTGGTGCATGCCGTGCTGTCCCGGGGTATTCTTGCCCGCACCCAGGCTTGGCGAAAACGGTGAGCGGCCTTGTGCCGTCCGCCATTTTCCAGGCCGGAAACATCATAGGCGCCGCCTATGGATGTTATCCGAATTAACGATTTGACGAATTGAACCCCGGGGACGAAACTCCGCCCCCAACGACATTTCTGGCCGACATTTATCGAAAGGCTTCGCCATGACCCTGACCCCCGGTGATCCCCTGCTGCTGACGCCCGGCCCGCTGACCACGGCGGCCGAAACCCGTGAAGCCATGATGCATGACTGGGGGTCGCGCGATCAGGCATTCATCGACGCCAACGCGACCGTGCGCGATGCCCTGTTGAAGATCGCCAACATTGCCGACACTCACGTCACGGTCCCGCTGCAAGGGTCGGGAACCTTCGTGGTCGAGGCCGCGCTCTGCACCCTGGTCCCGAAAACGGGTAAGGCGCTGATCCTGGTCAACGGCGCTTACGGTAAGCGCATGGCGAAGATCCTCGACTACGCGGGTCGCGCCTATGAGATTTCCGAAACCGCCGAGGACGTGCCGCCGGACGCGCAGGCCCTGGCCGCCAAGTTGGCCGCCGATGCCGCGATCACCCATGTGCTGGTCGTGCATTGCGAAACCACCTCCGGCATCCTCAACCCGATCCAGGATATCGCCGACGTGGTCAAGGCCGCGGGCCGATCGCTGATCATCGACGCGATGAGCGCTTTCGGCGCGATCGAACTGGACGGCTCGAAGGTTTATTTCGACGCGGTCATGGCATCGTCCAACAAATGCCTGGAAGGCGTGCCGGGCATGGGCTTCGCCCTGATCCGCAAGACGGTCCTGGAAGGCTGCGAAGGCAACGCCCATTCCCTGTCGCTCGATCTGTACGATCAGTGGAAGGCGATGGAAGGCAACGGTCAGTGGCGCTTCACGCCGCCGACCCACGTGATCTTCGCCTTCGCCAAGGCGATCGAACAGTTCGAAGCCGAAGGCGGACAGCCCGGCCGCTTCGCCCGCTATTCCAACAACTGCAAGATCCTGATCGACGGCATGGCCGCGCTGGGCTTCCAGCCGCTGCTGCCCCAGGGCCTGCAAGCGCCGATCATCGTGACCTTCCATATGCCGTCGGACCCGGCGTTCGATTTCCAGGTGTTCTACGACAAGGTCAAGGATCGGGGCTTCGTGCTTTATCCGGGCAAGCTGACGGTCGCGCCGAGCTTCCGTGTCGGCTGCATCGGGCACTTGGGCGCGGACGAAATGAAGGGCGCGCTCAAGGCCATGTCCGAGGTGCTGTCCGAGATGGGCGTGAAAAACGGCGCCCCGCAGGCGGCGGAATAACGCCGTCCGGCACGGCATCCCACACCGGCAAGAACAGGCAGGCGTCGCCCTTTGGGCGGCGCCTTTTCTGTGTCCGCACCAGTTTTCGAGCCGCTCCGTCATATTGATTTAACCTATCAATCACATAGCTATTAGCGATTTGACATATCCTTTGCCGCTCACGAGAATTTCGGCAACCAAGCGGGCCGCGTTTTGGCCCCAAGCATTCAAAGGTGAGCAGCATCATGGATCAGTCCAATACCCACCCCAGCACCGTGACCGTCAACGGCCGCAGCTATGCCTGGCCGAAGCAGCCGTTGGTCGTCGTCTGTATCGACGGATCGGAGCCCGATTACATCGAGCAGGCGATCGCCGGCGGCCATATGCCGTTTCTCGAAAAGGCGCTGAAGGGCGGGTCTGATCTCCGGGCCGAATGCGTGGTCCCCAGCTTCACCAACCCGAACAATCTGTCGATCGTCACCGGCGTGCCGCCCAAGGTGCATGGCATCTCCGGCAACTTCTTCCTGGACCCGGACACGGGCGAGGAAGTGATGATGAACGATCCCAAGTTCCTGCGCACGGATACGATCTTCAAGGCGTTCCATGACGCCGGGGCCAAGGTTGCGATCGTTACTGCCAAGGACAAACTGCGTCGCCTGCTGGGCCATGGGCTCGACTTTACCTCGGGCCGCGCGGTCGCGTTCTCGTCGGAAAAAGCGGACGAGACGACTATGGCCGAAAACGGCATCGATGATGCGCAGGCGATGGTCGGCCGCCCGATCCCCGATGTCTATTCCGCCGACCTGTCGGAATTCATTTTCGACGCGGGCGTGAAGCTGATGGAAACCATGCGCCCCGACCTGATGTATCTGTCGACCACTGACTACATCCAGCACAAGCACGCCCCGGGCACGCCAGTCGCCAATCAGTTCTACGCCATGATGGACAGCTATTGGGCGAAACTCGATGCGCTGGGCGCCGTCCTGGCGATGACCGCCGACCACGGCATGAACGCCAAGTTCAACGATGCGGGCGCGCCCGATGTGATTTACCTGCAGGAAGTGATGGACGGCATCCTGGGCGCCGGTCAGGCGCGGGTGATCCTGCCGATCACCGACCCTTATGTCGTGCACCACGGCGCGCTGGGCTCGTTCGCCACGATCTACCTGCCGACGGGTGCCAATCAGTCGGACGTCATTTCCAAGCTGGCCGCCGTGCCGGGCGTTCAGAAGGTTTATGACCGCGCCCATGGCTGCGCCGAGTTCGAACTGCCCGAGGATCGCCTGGGTGACCTGATCGTTGTGTCGGAAAAGTCGAAGGTGCTGGGCACCTCGTCTGACCGCCATGACCTGAGCCAGTTGAAGGAGCCGCTGCGCTCTCACGGTGGCGTGACCGAACAGAAGGTTCCGCTGATCGTGACCCGCCATGCCGATGTCGAAGGCAGCCGCCGGCTGCGCAACTTCGACATTTTCGACGTGGCCTTGAACCACACGGCGGTCGCCGCGAACGCCGCCTGAAACAAATCCGAACCATAACCCCCGCAGGGACGTCTGGAGGACAATTCAATGGATAGTGCCGTTGCCGTTGCTAAGGATGAAGTGATCCACGAGAAACTCCGCATCGCCGGAGACAGCGGTGTGCGCGACGAGCGCATCGAGGTCATGAACCCCTACACCAATCAGGTCGTCGGCACGGTGCCCAAGGCCTCGGTCGAGGATGTCCGGAAGGCCTTCGACATCGCTGCGGAATATGAGCCCAAGCTGACCCGTCACGAACGGGCGGAGATCCTCAAGAAGACCGGCGAGATCCTGTATTCCCGCCGCGACGAGGTATCGGACCTGATCACCGCCGAATGCGGCCTGTCCAAGAAAGATTCCCTGTACGAAGCCGGGCGCTCCAACAGCGTGTTCAACCTGGCGGCGGCGCTGACCCTGATGGATGACGGACAGGTCTTTTCCTGCGACGTCTCGCCTTCGGGCCCGAAGCGTAAAATCTTCACCACCCGCTCGCCGCTGACCGCGATCAGCGCCATCACGCCGTTCAACCATCCGCTGAACCAGGTCGCGCACAAGATCGCGCCTTCGGTCGCGACCAACAACTGCATGGTCCTGAAGCCGACGGAAAAGACGCCGCTGACGGCGATGCTCCTGGCCGACGTGCTGTACGAAGCGGGCCTGCCGCAGGAAATGTTCCAGGTCATCACCGGCGACCCGAAAGACATCGCCGACGAGATGATCACCAATGAACATGCCGAACTGATCACCTTCACCGGCGGCGTGCCGATCGGCAAGTACATCGCCGAGAAAGCGGGCTACAAGCGCACGGTTCTGGAACTGGGCGGCAACGATCCGTTGATCGTGATGGAAGACGCCGATCTGGAAAAGGCCGCGACCCTGGCCGTCGCCGGGGCGACCAAGAACTCGGGTCAGCGCTGCACCGCCGTGAAGCGCATCCTGGTGGTCGATGCCGTGGCCGACGACTTCGTCAAGCTGTGCGAAGAAAAGGTCAAGGCGATCAAGTACGGCAATCCGATGGATCCCGACACCGACGTCGGCACCGTGATCGACGAACAGGCGGCGATGCTGTTCGAACGCCGGGTCAACGACGCCGTCTCCAAGGGTGCTGAACTGCTGTACGGCAACAAACGCGACGGCGCCGTTTATTCGCCGACCCTGGTCGACCGGGTGCCGTTCGATTGCGAACTGGTGCGCGAGGAAACCTTCGGCCCCGTGGTGCCGATCATTCGCTGCCCCAACGATATTGAGCAGGTCATGGCGATTTCCAACTCGACCGCCTTCGGCTTGTCGTCGGGCGTTTGCACCAACAACATGGAATACATCACCCGCTTCATCGACGGCCTGAAGGTCGGCACGGTGAACGTTTGGGAAGTGCCTGGCTTCCGGATCGAGATGTCGCCGTTCGGCGGGATCAAGGACTCGGGCCTCGGCTATAAAGAAGGCGTGATCGAGGCGATGAAGAGCTTCACCAACGTGAAGACCTTCTCCATGCCTTGGTTGAGCTGATCGCGGCTTCTTTCTTCGTCTCCGTTTGCGGACGGAACGATTTCAGGGTATAAGCGCACTCAGTGCGTATTGATGCGGGATGGGCAGCCGGGGTGAACAACCCCGGGGCCGTCCGTAAACGCAGACGTGAACCCGAACCCGGAAAGCGCGAAACAGTTGGAAACCATCATCAACATCATCGGCGGCGTGGCCCTTCTTTTGTGGGGCATCCGCATGGTTCGGACGGGGATCACCCGTTCGTTCGGCGCGGAGCTGCGCAAGGCGCTGGCAGCCTCGGCCCGCAACCGTTTGACCGGCCTGGCTGCTGGGTTCGGCGTGACGGCGATCCTGCAAAGCTCGACCGCGACGGCGCTGATCGTGTCGTCCTTCGCCGGGCAGGGGATGATCGCCGGGGTCGCGGCGCTGGCCATCATGCTGGGTGCCGACGTCGGCAGCACGATGATCGTGCAGGCCTTGTCGCTCGATATGGACTGGCTGTCACCAGGCCTGATCTCGGTCGGCGTATTTCTGTTCCTGTCGACGGAACATAGCCGCCGCCGCGCCATCGCCCGCGCCCTGATCGGCCTGGGCCTGATGCTGTTGTCCCTGCAACTTATTTCCAAGGGCTCGCTGCCGTTCCGAGAAAGCGAAGCCATGGCGGTGCTGGTCCACCCGCTGACCAACGAGCCGCTGTTGGCCGTCGTGTTCGCGGCCGCTCTGACCTGGGCGTCCCATTCGTCGGTCGCCGTGGTGTTGCTGATCCTGTCCCTGGCCGGGATGCATGTGCTGAACGCGCAACTGGCGATGACCATGGTGCTGGGCGCCAACCTGGGCGGCGCCCTGGCCGCTGTCGGGCTGACGGCGAAGGCCATGCCGGCGCAACGCCGGGTGCCGCTGGGCAATCTGTTGATGCGCATGGTCGGCGTGTTCGCGATCCTGCCCTTCGTGCCCTATATCCAACCGCATCTGGCGATGTTGGGCGACACGCCGGAACGCCTGTTGGCGAACTTCCATACCGGATTCAACCTGGCCCTGGTCGTGCTGTTCCTGCCATTCCTGGCGTTGGTCAACAAGGTCGCGTCGCTGATCGCGCCGGACCGTCCGGCCGCCGACGATCCGGGCAGCCCCCGTTATTTGGACGAAGGCGCCTTGGACGCACCATCGGTTGCCCTGACCGGCGCGACGCGCGAAGCGCTGCGCATGGGCGACGCGGTCAAATCCATGTTGTCGGCGGCGCGCGACGTGCTGCGAACCAACGATGCGACTTTGCGCAAGACGGTCGAGGATCAGGACGATGTCGTCGACCGCCTGCACGAGGCGATCAAGCTGTACCTGACGCGCTTGACCGAAGAAGAATTGGACAAGGCCGAAAGCCAGCGCAGCATCGAAATTCTGAGCTTCACCACCAACCTGGAGCATGTCGGCGACATCATCGACAAGAACCTGATGGAATTGGCGGGCAAGAAGATCAAGGGCCATATCAGCTTCTCCGACGAGGGGCAGCGTGAGCTGGAAGCCTTCCACAACCGCATCCTGCAGAACCTGGACATGGCCTTGCATGTGTTCGTGTCGGGCGATGAGGAAGCGGCGCGCAAGCTTCTGCACGAGAAGACGGAAATCCGCGATCTGGAGCGGCGCTATGTCGAAAATCACTTCCGCCGCATGGGCGAACGCCGCCCCGATACGCTGGATTCAAGCTCCCTGCATTTGGACGTGCTGCGCGACCTCAAACGGGTCAACAGTCACCTGACCTCTGTCGCCTATCCGATCCTGGAGCGCCTGGGTGCTCTGACCGATAGCCGCCTGATCGACGGGGCCGAGCAGGGGGCGGGCAGCCGGTCGCTGCCGCTGGGCGCGCAGCCCCGCCGCGAGGACGGCTAAGCCGACATTCAATTCGGACGCAGGCCGCGCAAATGTTCCGTCCGCCGCCGCAGCAATTCGATCGTCGTCAGCAACGCGATGGAAAAGGCGATCAGGATGGTCGCCGCGGCCAGGATCGCCGGTGAAATCTGTTCGCGGATGCCGTTCCACATTTGCAGCGGGATGGTCTGTTGATCGTAGGAGGCGATGAACAGTACGACCACGACCTCGTCGAACGAGGTGATGAAGGCGAACAGCGCCCCCGACACGATGCCCGGCAGGATCAGGGGCAGGACGACCCGGCGGAACGCCGTGATCGGCGGCGCGCCCAATCCGGCGGCGGCATTCAGCAACGTGCGGTCGAACCCGGACAGGGTCGCGGTCACGGTGATGATCACGAAAGGAATGCCCAGCATGGCATGGGCCAGCACGATGCCCAGGAAGGTATGGGCCAACCCCGCTTTCGAGTAGAAAAAGAACAACCCCGTGGCGGAGATGATCATCGGCACGATCATCGGCGAAATCAAAAGGGCGGTGACGGCGCGGCGAAACGGCATTTCCGGCCGCGACAGGCCGAGCGCCGCGAGCGTCCCCAACGAGGTCGCGATCACCGTCGAGACGATACCGATCAGAAACGAATTGCGCGCCGCATGCAGCCATTGTGAATTGGCCCAGGCATCGGCCCACCAATTCGCGTCGCGCGCGGCATCGGGTGCGGTCATCCCGAAGGTCAGCAATCGTTCGTACCAACGCAGCGAATAGCCCGCCGGGTCCAACGACAACATCTCGCGGGAAAAGGTGAAATAGGGCTCCGCGTTGAACGACAGCGGCACGATCACCACGATCGGCAGGATCAGAAACAGGAACACCGCCGCGCAGAACGCAAGATAGGCCCAGTGCCAGACCTTTTCGAACATCGTCGCATGGAGGGGCGGTCTCATCGGCTTATCCCTATCCCAACTTCACGTTGTCGACGCCGATCATACGGTCGTACAGCCAGTACAGGACGATCACCCCAAACAGCAGGATCGCGCCCAGCGCCGCCGCCAGACCCCAGTTGAGCGAGGTCAACATGTGAAAGGCGATCTGGTTGGAAATCAGCTGCCCCGACGATCCACCGACCAGGGCCGGGGTGATGTAGTAGCCGACCGAAATGATGAAGACCAATAACGCCCCGGCGCCGATGCCCGGCACCGTCTGCGGCAGGTAAACGCGGACGAAGGCCGTGACCGGCCCGGCGCCGAGCGAGCGCGCCGCGCGGACGAAATCGCCCGGCACGCTTTTCATCACCGAATAGAGCGGCAGGATCATGAACGGCAGCATGATATGGGTCATGGCGATGACCGTGCCGGCTTGGTTGTACATCATCTGAATGCGGCCCGCGTCGTCGACCAGCCCCAGAAAGACCAACAGGTCGTTCAACACCCCTTGGCTCTGCAACAGGGTGATCCAGGCCGTCGTCCGCACCAGCAAGGACGTCCAGAACGGCAACAGCACCAGAACCATCAGCATGTTCGAATAGCGCAGCGGCAGGCGCGCCAGCAGATGGGCGACTGGGTATCCCAGGATCAGGCAGAGCAGGGTGATCAGCATCGATAGAAAGACCGTGCGTTCGAACAACAGCAGATAGATGCGGCGTTCTTCCGGGGCGCGGGTCAGCTCACCCTTATCGTCGAAGGCCAGGTCCAGCGCCTGGGCGTAGAACGCCGCCGTATGGGGATGGGCGGCGCGGGCCATCACCGTCCACAGGTGCAATTCACCCCAGGCCTTGTTGATGGCAAGCATCTGTTCCTTGTACGGCGGGCCGTCGATCTTTTTGACCCGCCGCGCCGTCGACTTGAACAGGCTGGTCGATCCCGCCCGCTCGTAATTGATGCGGGTCCCGACCTGGGCATGGGTGCGCTTCTTGCGCGCCTCTTTCAGGTCCAGGACCAGGGCCTCGAACGCCGCTTCGCCCGGCACGTCGTCGATCGGGTTGGCGCGCAGCCAGGTCGACAAGCGGGGCATGTTGTCGGAGAAGACCGGGTTGTGGATGCTGAGGTACAGCATCTGTGCGATGGGGGCGGCAAAGGTCACCAGGACGAACAGCAACAACGGCGAGACCAGCAGCAACGCCCTAATCCGGGCGCGCCTGCCGGTCCGCGCCAGCGCCGCTTTCAGCGGCGTGCCGTCGTCGGTGGTGAGCTGTTGGACCGCCCCCGTCATCGGGTCAATTGGCGGCGAGCCAGGCGTTGAACCGTTCGTTCAATTCCGTGTCCCGGTCGGCCCAGAACTCGAAATTATTGACCAACGCGTTCTTCATATTGGCGGGGGCCGTCGGCATGTGCGGGGCCATCTCGGTCTTGCCGTCCTGATAGGTGCCGATCAACGAGGCCGAGGATTTGCGTGCCGGGCCATAGGGGATGTAGCGGGCCTGATCGGCCAGCGGCTTGGTGCCGGTCGCGAACTTGATGAAGTCCAAGGCCAAGTCCTTGTTGGGCGCGCCCTTCGGGATGACGAACAGGTCGAAATCCAGAATTTGGCCGTCCCAGACGATCTTGAACGGTTTGTCTTCGCTGATCGCGGCGTTGAAGATCCGGCCGTTGTAGGCGGTGGTCATGGCCACTTCGCCGTCGGCCAGAAGCTGCGGCGGCTGGGCGCCGGCTTCCCACCACACGGCGTGTTTCTTGATCGCGTCCAGCTTGGCAAAGGCGCGCTTCACGCCCGCTGGCGTGCCCAGCAGCTTATAAACCTCGCCCGCCGGAACACCGTCGGCCATCAACGCCATCTCCAGGTTCGGCTTGGCCCCCTTGCGCAGGCCGCGCTTGCCGGGGAACTTCTTCACGTTGAAGAAGTCGGCGATGGTCTTCGGCTGATTATCGGGAAACTTGGATGCGTCATAGGCGACCACGGTCGCCCAGACGATGTTGGCTACGGCGCAATCGGTCAGCCCGCCTTCGATGAAGTCTTCGGTCGCCGGGGTGCCGTCGGGCGCTGGCGGCAGGGCCGCGGCGTCAATTTCTTCCAACAGGCCTTCGTCGCAGTAGCGCACGGCATCGGAATATTCCAGGTCGGCGACGTCCATGCTGACGTTGCCGGCTTTGACCTGGGCCTTGATCGGCGCCGCCGGGTTCGGGGCGTCGACGGATTTGATCTTATGACCGGTCTTCGCCATCCAGGGTTTCTGATAGGCCTCGATCTGGCTTTTCGTATAGGCCCCGCCCCAGGATACAACGGTGATTTCCCCAGCCTGGGCCTGCAAGGCAAGCCCGATGCTCACCCCAAGGCTTAGGGCGGCAATGGCGATTGGTTTCTTGGCGTTCATCTGCATCCTCTCCTTCTGCAATGCGCTCGGTTCGGTGTCAGGCTGTCGCGGGGTCGAGGGCGCGGCAATCGGCGGCCTGCCAGCCGACGGTAATGTCCTGTCCCACACGGGGTGGCGGGCCGCCGCCGTCGTTGCGAAGCTTGACGATGAAATCGGTCCGGCCCGCCAGGGCCAGACGCAGGCGAATGTGATCGCCCAGGTAAATCAGTTCCTCGACCCGGCCCGACAAAAGGTTCGCCGTTTCGGCGGGGGGCGGGGTCAGGGCGATGCGTTCGGGCCGCAGCGACAGGGTCGTGCGGGCGCCAGGCCCGTCCACATTGACAGCCAGGGCGCGGACCGAGCCGCCGCCGTCCAGATCGACCCGGCATTCGCCGTCGGCGACTTCCGTAACTTGGCCGTTCAGGCGATTGTTCTCGCCGATGAACTGCGCGACGAAGGAATTGGCCGGTTGTTCGTACAGCATGTCCGGGGTGGAAAGCTGCTGAATGCGGCCCTCGTTGAACACGGCGATCCGGTCGGCCATCGTCAGGGCTTCGGACTGGTCATGGGTCACGTAGACGATGGTCACGCCCAGGTTGTCGTGAAGGTGCTTGATCTCGAACTGCATCTGTTCGCGCAATTGCTTGTCCAGCGCACCCAGGGGTTCGTCCATCAGGATCAGGTCCGGTTCGAACACCAGGGCGCGGGCCACGGCGATGCGCTGTTGCTGGCCGCCGGAAAGCTGCGCCGGGCGGCGGTCGCCGAAATCGGGCAGTTCGACCATCTCCAGGGCGCGGGCGACCTTGGCCGCGATCTCGGCCTTGGGCGTCTTGCGCACGCTGAGCGGAAAGGCCAGGTTTTCCGCCACGGTCATATGGGGGAACAGGGCATAGTTCTGAAACACCATACCGATCCCGCGCTTGTGCGGCGGGACCTTGTTGATTGGGCGTTCATTCAAATAGATTTCGCCGTGGGTCGCGGGCTCGAACCCGGCCAGCATCATCAAGGTCGTCGTCTTGCCTGACCCGGACGGGCCCAGCATGGTCAGGAATTCGCCCGGCGCGATGTCCAGGTTCAGGCCGTCGATGACCAGGGTTTCCCCGTCATAGCTTTTCTGGACGTTGTCGAAGCGCACGCTGGCGCCCGCCGCACGGGGGTTTTCGGCGGGGGGAGCCGTGGTTTCGGCTGTTTCATTGTGGTGCTGGATATTCACATTTGATCCGTGCGGTTTGCGTTCCCGATCAAAACCTTAGGTGCCGTGATCCCCGCCAGGGTAGAGGACCGGGCACGGGGTCGCAACCGCAGGGCCGAAATTAACCGTCCAGGCCAGGAAATCCGCCGGATGCATTGACTTATCGGCCCGGATGCCTATATTGCGCAGCTTCATTCCCGGGAACGTGGATGTCACTGCCTATCTGGGTGCATCCCGCCCCCTTTCACGGACCTACGGGGCCGGGGAGGGATCAAGGCCTACCGGGACAACGTAGACCGCCGCGGCATCAAAAAAACCCGCCGCCGGCAAAGCAATAAGGACTGTCGATATGTCGAAGCGCATCGCCTCGAAATACAAGATTAACCGCCGTCTGGGCGAAAATCTCTGGGGTCGCCCGAAAAGCCCCGTCAACTCCCGCGAATATGGCCCGGGCCAGCATGGCCAGCGGCGCAAGAAGCCGTCCGATTACGGCATCCAGCTGATGGCCAAGCAGAAGCTGAAGGGCTACTACGGCAACATCTCCGAGAAGAAATTCCGCGCTTATTACGCTGAAGCCGCCCGTCGTCGTGGCGATACCTCGGAAAACCTGATCGGCCTGTTGGAGCGCCGCCTGGACGCCGTCGTCTACCGCATGAAATTCGTGCCGACCGTGTTCTCCGCCCGTCAGTTCGTCAACCACGGCCACGTCAAGGTCAACGGCAAGAAGGTCAACATCCCGTCCTATCAGGTCCGTGAAGGCGACGTCATCGAGGTCAAGGAAAAGTCCCGCGAAATGCCGCTGGTGCTGCTGGCCGTCGAATCCGCCGAGCGCGACATTCCGGATTACATGGAAGTGAACCAGAAGAAGCTGGCCGGGACCTTCCTGCGCACGCCGAAGCTGGCTGACGTTCCGTACCCGGTTCAGATGGAACCGAACCTGGTCATCGAATTCTACTCCCGCTAAGGGACGCGACATTCGCAGATCGGCGCGATCCACCGCGCCGGAAAAGGGGTGCCCTTCGGCACCCCTTTTTCTTTGTGTGGTCGGCGACCCGTGGCGCAGATACGAAAACGCCGCCGTCCCGGGAGGGCGCGGCGGCGCTTTGCGGTGTCTGAGGTATGCAGTGGGTCAGGCAGCGGCCTCGGCCGGGACCTGACGGATCATGTAGTCGAACGCGCCGAGCGATGCTTTCGCCCCGTCGCCCATGGCGATCACGATCTGCTTGTACGGCGTCGTCGTGGCGTCGCCGGCGGCGAACACGCCGGGGACGGAGGTCGCCCCCCGGGCATCCACTTCGATCTCGCCACGCGGGCTCAGATCGACCGTGCCCTTCAGCCATTCCGTGTTCGGCACCAGGCCGATCTGAACGAAGATGCCTTCCAGGTCGACCGTGTGGCTTTCCTCGGTGTTGCGGTCCTTATAGGTCAGGCCCGTCACCTTGTTGCCGTCGCCGTTCACTTCGGTCGTCAGGGCCGAGGTGATGATCTCGACGTTGGGCAGCGAGCGCAGCTTGGTCTGCAACACCGCATCGGCGCGGAGCTGGCTGTCGAACTCGATCAGCGTGACATGGGCGACGACACCGGCCAGGTCGATGGCCGCCTCGACGCCGGAGTTACCGCCGCCGATCACCGCCACGCGCTTGCCCTTGAACAGCGGGCCGTCGCAGTGCGGGCAGTAGGCAACGCCCTTGTTGCGGTATTCGTCCTCGCCCGGGACGTTCATCTGCCGCCAGCGCGCGCCGGTGCTGATGATGACCGTGCGGGATTTCAGGCTGGCGCCGTTTTCCAACACGATCTCGTGCAGGCCGCCGGGTTGTCCGGCGGGGGCCAGCTTGGACGCCCGTTGCAGGTTCATGATGTCGACGTCGTATTCCTTGACGTGGGTTTCCAGCGCCATGGCCAGGGCCGGACCTTCGGTATGGGGAACCGAGATCAGGTTTTCGATGGCCATGGTGTCGAGCACCTGACCGCCGAACCGTTCAGCCGCGATGCCCGTGCGGATGCCCTTGCGCGCCGCATAGACGGCAGCCGCGGCACCGGCAGGACCGCCGCCGACGATCAGCACGTCGAAGGCATCCTTGGCGGCGATGGCTTCGGCCATGCGGGCACTGGCGCCGGTGTCGATCTTGCTCAGGATCTCTTCCAGTTCCATACGGCCCTGGGCGAAGGGCTCGCCATTCAGATAAACCGAGGGAACGGCCATGACCTGGCGGGAATCGACCTCGTCCTTGAACAGCGCGCCGTCGATGGCGACGTGGGTGATGTTCGGGTTGAACACAGACATGATGTTCAGCGCCTGCACCACGTCCGGGCAGTTCTGGCAGGACAGGGAGAAATAGGTTTCGAAGTGGAATTCGCCCGGCAGATTCTTGATCTGCTCCAGAACCTCGGCATCCACCTTTGGCGGGTGACCGCCGGAATGCAGCAGCGCCAGAACCAACGAAGTGAATTCGTGGCCCAGCGGGATGCCCGCGAAGCGCGCACCGGTTTCCTGGCCGTCGCGCAGGATCGCGAACGAGGGGACGCGAGCGTCCTGTTCGGCGCCTTCAGCCGCGCGCCAGGAGACCTTGTCGGAGAGGCCCGCGATATCGACGAGCAGCGCCTGCATGTCCTGCGAGGCTTTGCCCTCGCCCAGCGAGGCGACCAGCTCGATCGGCGCCCGGAGGTTGCCCAGGTAGCTTTTCAATTGGGTTTTCAGGGTATCGTCCAACATGGTCCTGTCTTCTTTTTTCTATAGGCGGGAGAGAAACGGCGGGGCCCCGGAGGATCGGGGCCCGTTGGGGCGCGCCGGATGGCGC
>MDSY01015214.1_pt1 | contig 18581 bp, 24 predicted proteins | sample 811131 | NCBI WGS metagenome assembly MDSY01 (sample SAMN05326643, study PRJNA326480) | marine metagenome | isolation source: seawater | place: Atlantic Ocean: South West | collected 2010
AAAAACAACTTCTCTTATTGTATTTTAATTTACTTTCACAAAAAATATCTTTATTACCCGATTGTATGGATGTTATTAGTAAATATTTAAAACCAAAAAACATGTTTGATTTTGAAATAGTAGTGAATCATTGTGTATGAATTAATTTATAAAAAATGTTATTGATAAAAAAATAAAAAATTGAATACAAATAATATAATACATAGCATTTAAAATCTTTGTAAAATATTATGATTGTTATTGTATGGATGGCGCTTGGTGTTATGATCTATCTTGCTGGTTCACTTATATTAGAACAAATGTATTCTAATATAGATCAACCAGAATAAATTTGTTATTAAAAAAGTAAAAAAATAAAAATTTTTTTTTCATAAAAATTATTCTAAAATAAAAAATTGAATGTATTTTATTTTATTTATCTTTTTTGATAAATAAAATGGAGCTATTAAAACTAGAAAATGTTAGTGAGGCAGTTATATTAAAGCGTCCCTCAAAAAATTGTAAAACACCATATGTTGCGGATATTCAACTAGAGGATAAAGAGTTTATGGGACATTGTCCATCACTTGGATGTTGTGGTCATGCTGATGCAAATGCAAATGTAATTGTAGTGAAATTACCAGAAAAGAAAAAACAAACATGTACACATCGTGTAGAGTTGGCAATTATACCACCTGATGAAAAAGATGATGCAAGAGAAATTGTTATAGGAATTAATCCAAAATTAGCTGAAACATTAGTAGAACAGGCAATAAAATTAAACTATATAAAAGATTTACAACATGTAAAAAAATACGCAAGAGAAGTCAAATTTTTAAATTCAAGATTTGATTTTTGCGGTATAGATCAAAATGGTAAAAAATTTATATTGGAAGTGAAGAATGTTCCTCTAGCTGATTATGTAGATGTGCCAAAAAAAGAAAAAAAAAATTACAAAGAAGAAATGAAAAGTAAAAAATTCAATGAAAAAATTTCTTATTTTCCAGATGGTTATCGAAAAAATAGTACAGATGTTGTTAGTCCTCGTGCGCTAAAGCATATACAAGAATTAGAAGAATTGGCTAAAAATGAAAATATACGAGCAATTTTATGTTTTGTTGTTCAAAGAAGTGATGTTTCCCATTTTCAAACATCTAATGTAGATTTAATTTACAAACAAGCAGTTTTAAAAGCAAGTCAAAATGGAGTAGAAATAACTGTTTTACAAGTAGAGTGGAATAAACTAGGTTCATGTATGTTTGTTTCAAACGATTTACCAATTATTCTTGATTAAAAAATGAAAAATATTGTAAAAGTTAAAATGTATTTTTTTTTAGTTTAAAATTTTCTTCTTTTGTGGTTACGCGTATGGTTAAAGATAAATTATCATTATTACAAAAATCAATAAGAAGATGGTTTTTTTTACAAAGTTCTTTACAAGAAAAATTCTTTTTTTTAACATACATGTAAATATTGTTAATCTCCGCTGTATATACTTCTATATTATATTTTTTATATAGTAAGTCGTGTAAATCATCTATTGTATCTTTTTTTGTAAATATTTCCCAACGCACATAATGTGAATTAATTATTAATACTGTATATATTTCATCATTGATATTTTTATTATTTTCGCTTTTTATTTTGTTTTCATTCATCAAAGAACTGATATTATATGTTTATAAAATAATTCTGTTAGAATAGGAGGAATTTCGTTAAAATCAATTAATTTTTTATTTAATAAATATTTCTCTACCTTGTCTTCGTATATTAACTTTTCATGAAAATGGTTGTCATTTATGTAATATTTTTCCGCAGTTTTTATTCCACATTTTTTAAAAATGGGAGTAATATTGTCACTTTTATCTCCCATAACTATTTTATAAAATAATTGCATATCCGGATTACCTGAGTATGATTTGGAATCCGTTAATGATTTAAACTTGCAGTTAATTATTTCTATAGTAGGGTATTCTTTTAGTAATTGAATATAGTCATGATCACTAGTTATAATAGTAATTTTATTTTCTTTGTTCTTATTTTTAAGATATTTGCAAGTTAAGGCTAGGCAGTCATCTGCTTCTAATTCATCTAATTCTACAATATGGTCAACTTTTGCTTTTTCAAACAATTTTTCTTCTTCTACTAGTTTGAAAAATGAACCTATATTGGCTTCTATATTCTTTTCTTCATTTCGTCCTTGTTTATATTCTGGATAAAGTTTTGTTCTCCAAATATTTTTTCTAGGACAATCTTTACCAACTATCAAAATAGCATCTTTTTTTTTTAGTTTTTTTTTTAATTCATGCAGTTTACTTTCAAATGTTGATTTAAATTTATCAACAAACTCTTTATTTTCAATTGGATCTCCTAAACTTTCATCTGGTTTTGCATTTTTCCACCATACTTGTAAAGCAAATACTCTAAAAAATATAAAGTAACTACCATCAACTAAGATGTATTCTGACATTTTTTTTAAATTAACTAAATATATCATTTCCTTCAATTATACTTAATAATACTCAATAATAGTCATTTATAGATTAATAGTTTAATAAGCTTTAAAAATTGAATTTAAAAATAATATTGAATATTAAAAAAAAATGTTAAATAAAATGTTTCGAATTATGTTTTATCAATTTCAACCTTGTTGTTTTATTAACAATAAGAAAACAACAAATGATTTTATATATAGTGATAACAATGATTTATTTTTACATGAAATTAACTATACACCAATTACTTTATATAATATTTCTAAAACAAATTTTTATGACGACACACTAAGTTTTTTGGGAATTATTTTTAGTTTAATTGGTATTTATTATTTTTGTACAAATATGTTTCAAGGTGTGAAAAATTAAATAAAAATTTATAAACAACATTTTGTTATTATTTTTTTCTTTATAAATTATTAACAAAGTCTTTTAAAGGATTTTCTCTTTTAATATTTAAATATTCTAATGGTTTATTATGTTTTTTCTTAATTGAATCAATAATAATCCTTGCTTTTCCTTCAACATTATCACTAGCATTTGCATTTTTACTAGCATTTGCATTAATTATTGCATCAAGTAATTTATTTTTCAAATCTGTATCATGATTTTCTATTTTATTTTGAGATTGTTCATGATTTAATACATGTTCTAGTAAATCATTATTATATTTATATGCATTATTAAAAATTTGACCATGGTTTACATCAAATGATTCTCCTAAATCTTGAATTTTGCTTATAGCATTATCATAATTCTCTTGTTGATTTTCACCGAAAAATGAAGCTGATCTAAAAGCGAGGTCTTCTATTTCATCGTGAATTTTTTTTATATCACCATCATGTTCTTCTCCTCCGCGTAAAACAATTCTTTTTTTTACTTTTTTATTTGACTTTTTTTTTGTTCTTTTACTTTTCTTTGTGATTTTACTCTTTTTTGTCCTTTTATTAGAGTTTTTTTTTAATTTACTCTTTTTACGCGTTTTTCCTAAACTTTTTTTCATAATTTTAAAAATATTCATTATACATATTATGAATACTATAATTATGAATATGGTTCAATACCTAAACAAAAACAAATATTGCTGCAAACATTACATATATGTGTTTCAAAATTCCTTTTTTTTTTAAAGGTAAACAATCATAACAATAATTAGGATAAACTGTTTTATTGTCTAAAAAAAATTTACAATGATCACATAGTTTAATTACATGATTAAATTTTAATAAATTATGACATTTAAAACAGCTATCATAATAAATATTTTGTAAAATAGAATACGGATCATTTGTTTGTGGATTTTGCAAGCAAATATGAAAAAGAAGTAAAGAATCTATATTTTTAAATTTCTTTACATCCTCCCAAAGTAAATATGAAAAAATATTTATAATAATATCATCTGGTAAAATCATATATATTAAAAGGTTAGTTTTTTTCTTTCTTTATCAGAAGAAACCGAAGTTCTTTTTTTTAAAAAATGAAAATATTTGTTTGCAAGTTGAAATCGTTGATTTACATTTTTTGCATTTGGATATAATGTATTTTTGTGTTTTTTTATTGCTTCTAAACGAACTTTTAGAATCATTCCTACTTGCCAAATTCTTTTATGACTATACTTGCCTTCTTTATATAATTTTTCCAGTTTTTTTATAGTTTTTTTAACATCATTTACTGTAGTGTATTTTATAGAAATTGTATCACTTGGATCTTTATCAATATAAACATCGAATGATTTTTTTGGATCATCTGGGTTGTATAAAAATTGTTTTTTATTTTTTTTAGTTTTTTTTGTTTTTGTTATTTTTCTTCCTGCTTTTTGACAATGTTTAAATGGAGCGCAGCTACTTTTCATTGTAAATCCTCTAACTGGTCCATTTACACATCTTTTTTTTGTAAATCGTCTTGGTAAATTAAAAATTTTATTATCATATTTTCGTTTACAAGTTTTTGATTTATTATTTATATTACAACAATTTTTCATTAGTATATATTAATAAATTAATTTATTTTTAAAATCATCAAAATAATAAAAATATAAGGTAAAAATGCAGAAGGGAAACACCATCTACTTTGCCATGTTACAGAATTTAATTTTTTAATATACAATAATGAAAATACCCAAAACAAAATAAAAAAATATTTTTTAATTTTATTTTTCCATATTAATGGTAAAAAAAATAAGCTTCCAAAATAAAATATATTTAAAATCGTATTAAAATAATTTTTATTGAAATATTTCACTATACCCATATCCCATTCTAATCCTTTATTTTCTAATTTTTTTGTACACAATTGTTTGTCATAAATTTTAAAATAATAAAATCCTAATAATGCGAAAATAATAATTATGTATACAATTAAAATAGTCTTCATTTGTTTTTTCGACAATAGTGTGGAATTAAATAAATAACAACCTAGTACTAACGATAAAATCTGAAAAATCAATTCTGTAATTATTAGTTTTGATGCTACATTATTCATTTTACCACAATCTTTATCGATCCATATAATGTATTCAATTAACTGCATTTGCACAATAGTAAGCGAAAATAAACCTATAGTTTTTTCAATGTTATTTCCGAAATATAGTAATATCAGTGAACCTAAAGTACCAATTATATACGCATTTTTTGACGAATTAGCACTCCAGCACATATAATATTTTTACAAAAAAAATTATTTAAAAACATATTTAAAAAAGACAATTGTTTATATATAATGGTATTTGTTAAATTAAATGTAGTTTATGTTAATTATAAAAGTCAAAAAATGTTATATAAGAATTTATTATTAGAAACTACAGATAAGTTTAATATCGATTTAAAAAATATGTTTAGTTCAGGTAAAGATTATTGTAGAATTTTAGATTTGTCTAAAAAAATAGAATACACAAACAACAATAAAATAAAAATATTTTTAAAAAAAAATCAAGAAGACTGTTATGAGAAAAAATGGTACAAAGAAGAATTATTTAACTATATTTTTTCATCTTTATTTCTTGAGAGTGATGTAGAAGATATAGATAATCCAATAATAAATTATGATAATGATCATCTAAAAAGATGTTTTTTAAAAAACAATAATTCTTATATTAATCTAACAGTAAATATTCATGTAAATAATTCTTTAAAAAAATGGATTGAAATGAATAAATAATATTGCTACTTTGTTCAATATTATTTACATATACCTATTACTGCACAATCTAACCTTTTTCCTGCATGACCTGTTGTTAAACTATCACTATGTCCGCCTTTACCACAATCATCTTCATCTTCATGAATTATTAGAGATCTACCAATAATATTTCTTTTATTATTTTTCAGCGAAATAACTGAATCTTTAAATTCAAAGATGGCTATTCCTTTAGAATTTGTATAAATATTTCCTAGATCGCCTACATGTCTTTCTTTATCATTTCTTCCTCCGTGTTTTTTATTAAAAGGATTAAAATGTGAACATGCAGAATCACATCCATCACTTAAGTCACCATATTCATGAACATGTATAGCATGTATATTATTTTTTTTTAATCCCTCAATATAACCTATTACACGAACATATTTTTGTTTTTGTTCAAATTTCACAAAACCTGATAATTTTTCTTTGAATACAGCTATTGTATTCATTATATAAAATAAAATATTTTTATTTAATTTAAAAACAAATTTTTAAACATCAAATTCACACACTATTATTAATTTATATTTTAAGAAATGGTTATGTAAATGATTCTTTAAAAAAATAGATTGAAATGAAAAATAATATTTAACAAAGTAGTAATATTATTTAAAATCAATTTATTTATAATTATAATGGATTTTATATGTAGCAGAAATAGAAATGATAGTTTAGATGATAATGTAGAACTAGTACCAATAAGAACTCATTCTGATTCGGAAGACCTGACAAGTGACTACATTACACATCAGCATAAAAAAAGTAAAGTAGAATCGGTATTAAAGTTTATTTTACACATATGTGTTCACATTAGTATGCTATCAATACTTGAAATATTACTTTATTTTTATTATATTGTTGTTATTGAAAAAAAGGTTTTTTTTAGACAATTGGAAAAATTTTTGAATAACTTAAATCCTATAGTTGAAAAAAATAGTCATTTTGTTAGAAATGATCCAGCTTACTTATTAATAATTAATATTTTAAAAGACAATCATATTTCTATGGTTTATGATTATAATGCTATGCATAAAAAAGCAATCGAAGATATGGAATCTATTAATAAACAAAATGATTTACTTTTTAATAAAGCATTAACATTTAGTATAATTATGTCATCAGTAACAGTTTTATATTATATAATTTTTCAATTAGTGTACAAGAAAAAATTATTAATTTTTAAATTATTGGGAAAACACTTGGGTTTAATGTTTTTTATTGGTTTGTTTGAATTATGGTTTTTTCAGAACATAATTATTCATTATAATCCTTGGTCAGAGAGTCAAGTAAGCTTTTATATTTTTCAATGTTTTATGAAAAATGTTATTTTATTTTATCCGGAATTAAAATTTCTTTTACCAAATCAAGATTTAATTTGTTAAATATAATACAACTTTACATATTATATTTAAATATCCAAACTAATTGTATTTTTATCGGATTTTCTTCGTTTTGATCGAACAGGAATGTTATCATTTTGCATTTCTTTTAATTCACTTATACTAATTGTACTTCCCTTTTCTTCTTTTTCACTTTGAATGTTTACTTCTGTTTTTTTTACTTTTAATCCAGAAAGTAAACTGGAAATATCACTTGGTCCTTTCATTTCAGGTCTTTTTGTTTTTTCAGGTGCAGGAATATTTCTGCTATTATTTATATCGGGACGATTTGGTAACGGTACATAACCTGGTCTAACAGGAGGTTCTTCAGCTAAAGGTCCTTGTGTAGCTACAGGTTCAGGAAATGTGTTTTGATTTGGATTCATAAAAGGTTGACTATTCATTGAAGGCGGAGGATTAGAATTATTCATCATTGATCCCATAAATCCTCCTAGTCCTGGATTATTTTGTCCCATAGAATTAACAGCTGCTTGTGTAAATTGCTGCATTAAATCAGGATTTTGTTTCATTATATCATCCATACCTGGCATTGCAGATTTAAACATACTATTTGTCATATGTACCATTAAAGCACTACCACCAAGTTGAAATAGTAATTTTAGTTCGGGAGCCATTGTAGCTTTCGATTTGTATTTTTCATGTAGTTCTGCAAATATTTCGTCATAATCATCAATATTCTCATTAATTTGCTCCGACCATCCATCTAATTTTACATCAAACGGATCAAAACGATTATTCAAAAATTCTATTCCAGTAATACATGCCATTAACATTTTTCCTTGAAATTTGACAGAATTTTGTTTTTCTTTTTCAGAAACAATGCTTTCATATTCACCTTTCATTTCTAATAAGTTTGATTCCATATCATATTTTTTTGTTAGTTTGACTCCTTTTTTCTCTAGTGCTTCTAGTTTTTGTAAATAATTAAATTTTTCTTTAAGTAAATCCTCTTTATTAGGTGGTGGATCCAATTGTGTTTGATTCATGTCTGGATTAATAGGAATGTTATTAAACTTTCCGTACCCATCCCATGTTTTTTCATTTGAACTATCTTGATTTTTTGTTGACTCTCCAATAGAAATAGGTTCTGTATCTATTTTTATAGATGTATCATCTTGTAAATCTTCATTATTTTCAAAATTATTTTCATTTAATTTAAAATTACCTGAAAATAAATCGCTTCTAGTTGCAGTTATTGATTTTTTGGGTTCTGTTAATTCGTTTAGTTCATCTTCTAAATTGTTTAAATCGTTCACGTCAATATCATTCGAAAGATTATCATTAGTAGACTGTTTTTTTTTGTCATTCATAAGCAATTCGATACCTGTACCAAAATTTGCTGATTTTTGTCCACCTATATTCATTTTATTACTTTCACCTATATTAATGGCTTTATCACTATCTAAATTTGTAATATCAATTACTTCTTCTTCCATTATGAATAATTAAGAAACTTTAATTTTAAATTAAACACACTAAATAATTAATTTTTCTTTTAAATACCAAAATCCTTGTAAAAAACAATCGGCTAAATCATCTTTTTTTTTGTGATTTTGAAAAAGTAATAATTTATCATTTAATACATCGTCACAAAGTAAAATTTCTTCACATATTTCTACACTTTTATTTTTTCTCTCTAAATAATTTGAATTTTTATTTATATTGTGTATTTTTAATTTGTTGTAAGGTGATATAAATTCTATGTTTTCTATTTTCTTCATGATAAAATATTGTGCTATCATACCTTGCAATGTTTTCATTCTGTTAGCCAAAGGACCTATTTGATTTTCAATAATGACAACATCTATTTTTTCGTTTGAGTATAAAATATCCAACTGTTTTTTTAGTTCTATTCCAATTTTTACTAAGCTAACTTCAGAAGACTTTACTTTATTAGAAAATGGCATAACATATTTATTTTTAAATAATTCTTCCATTTCTTCTAATAATAATATTTTACTTTTGTTTTTATCAAACTGTATTTGGTAATTTTGTAATAAAGCACGAATATCTGCTATTTTTAGTTTTTTCATTTTGTTAAGTGAAAGTTCTTTTGGAATTTCTTGCAAAGAATTTTTGGACAAGTGTTTTTTACAATAATATATATTGTTTTTTAAATACTTGGCAGTATTTTTACAAAAATGACATGAAATTTTTTCTTCATTACATAAATTAATAACATCCCATTTTATTATATGAAATGACTCTTTACTTTTGATTTCCAATAAACACAATGCTAAATTTTTAATTCCAACATCAATGCTTAATAATTTCATAATGTAGTATAAGTTAATTTATTTAATTAGTATTTAAACAAATTAATTAGGATTTGGATATTTTTGTTGTAAATATTGATCTTGTGTTAAAACAGGTGCAATCATTCTTGCTTGTAAATCATAAGATGATAAATACAATTCTTTTAAATCACTATTTTGATAACCATATGGTTGTGAATTTTCAACACATGAAGAATATAAAAATGGAGTATTTTTTGTTTGTTCATTTGTTTTTACTGCTGGACAATAACAACATTCATCACATGCTTCAATTTGATTTGATTTAATTATTTTATCAGCGTTATTTATTAAATAACTTCTATATTGCCAATTTGTTTGAATATTATTATTTTTTCTAATTTGTTCATTTATAACTGATCCAGGTTGCCATTTTGAATAGTTTCTTCCATCCATCATAATAGGAGGAAAATCAAAATGTATATTATTTGATCCTGATTTACAAGTTCCCCAGTTCATATATATATGTTACTAAGAAATATTTATGGGGAAGATTGTAATAATTCAATTAAATTCTTTTTGGTAATTTTTTCTCCTTTTTTGATTAAATTTTTTTTTTCGGCAATTTCTTTTAAAGATTGTAGTGTTAAAGTTTTATAATCTATTACTATATCTTCCATTTTATTTTCATCATTAGAAGAGGCTTCCTCGTCTTGGTCTGTGTTTTCCTCTTGGTCTTCGTCGTCTTCTTCGTCGTCGTCATCTTCGTCGTCGTCATCTTCGTCATCTTCGTCATCTTCGTCGTCGTTAATCTCGTTTTGTTCATTTTCATTATTTTCCTCTAAATTATTGTCGAGTTGAATAACTTTAATATCTTCTTCTAATGGAGAATCGGTATTTGCTAAATCAATTTCTTCAATATTTGAATCACTGTTTTCTGATTCATCATCCGATTCTTCTGAATCATCATCACTATCGCTAACATCAATCAATTCTTGATTTTGACTATTGTCTGGTTCCGTATTACTTAATACTTGTTGTGATACTCCATGTTGCGCTGGAACTACTTTAGGTAATGATGCCATTTCCATTTGAGAAATAAAACTATGTAATAATTTTGCCTGGTTAGCTTGTGATTTTTCTAAAACAGAAATTGTTCTTTTAAAATAAAAAAAAAGTAGTGCAATTAAAATAAACACTATGCCTAAACATAAAAGAGTAATAGGATGTACTAATATATCATACATTATTATTAACTTACAATAAAAATTTAATTTAAAACAAACGTATTAATTTTCCAAATAAAAGGAAGATTTCTTTATTATTTCGTCGGGGAAGCACAAATCATTTAAAACTTTTAATCCACCTTTAATTGTTGAAATGCCACTTTCTATTTTATATGTGAAGTCAAATTCAAAACTATTTTTTTGTTTTACTTTCATATGGCATTGTTTTACATTATTTTCTAGTTTTTGACATAAATCCACCAAATGTGTTGTTAATAAAAAATCAATTTTTTTCGTGTTTAAATATTTTATAAATCCGTATGAACTTGCACAAGCTTCTGTTGGATTAGTACCAGAAAATAGCTCATCAAAAATACAAAAATGTTTATTGTTGTCTTGTAAGCTATCAATAATTTGTTTACATCTTTTAGCTTCTGCTTGAAATAAACTATCCCTTCCAGATGTATCAGGAATATTCAAGTAACAATGAATACTATTATAAATAGGAATTGTGGCTTTTTTGAAAAATCCACAACCAAAACATTGAGAGAATATTTGATTAATTAATACTGTTTTTAATAGTGTAGTTTTTCCTGATGCATTTGGTCCAGTAATAATCATATTTTTCTCCAATTCAATATCATTTTTTACAGGATTATTATTAATTAAATATGGATTAAATGCATCTTTAATATTCATTTTTTTTCCAAACTTGCATTTATTAATTAATTTATTTTTGTATAAATCAGAGAGACTATCCATATGTTCTTTATAACCATTTAATCCAAATGAAAATTCTAACAAATTTTTTATTTCTTCGTCTGTATGTAAATTGTAGTACAATTTCATTACATAACCAATTTCACATGTTTTTGATGTGATATTTTTCCAATTTAATTCTTTTATTTTTTTTACATTTTCACTCAACTCTATAAATTTTGTTTTATATTGCAATACATCTAGTAAAAATAATTGATAAGATTTTTTATTTTTAGTTGATTCTTCAATTATTTCACAATTATGAATAGTCAATGTTAAATAATTATGTAATAAAAATAAATTATTATGAATTTTTTGAAAATTATTAAAAAACCGATAACATATCAAAACATTTTGGTATATAGAAAAAATATAAAAACCTATCGATACTAAAGCATATATTTTTTTTTCTATAGGAATATCTCCTGTTAAATTCAGTAAATTACCAAGAGCATGAGAAGAAAACACTTTTTTTAACACTGTAAAATAGCTTGTAACATCAATCTTTAATCCCATAAATTTTAACATAAAAAAAGGCACTATTAATAAAAATATTGGAATCAATAGTGTAAGCACAGGAGACATTAGGTTATAAATACTTAGTAATTGTAAAAAAAAGGATGATTTATTTAAAAATTTAAAATAATCAATATCAACATAATAATAACGATCAATAAAATTCTTGTCATTTTTTATTTCATTCCATAATTGAAAAAAATTATTTTTTATAGAAGTTTTCTCTTCATTAAAATTCCACTTTGAAATAATATTTTGCGTGTCTTTTAAATATTCTTTATTTGTAGTAAAATATTCTATTTGTTTTTTTAATAAATTTTTTCCAAGTTCGGTCTTGGGATTAAATATTAATTCAAGTAAACAATCACGATTTTCATTATCTTCGTTTGTTTCTAGTAATTCTAAATCTTCTTTAATATTACCTTCTAATAATTGTTTTTCCTTTGTATAGTAAATTGGTAATTGAAATTGTAAGCTCATTAATTATTTCATTTAAATTAATAATGAAATAATTACGAATTATACTGAAATATTAGATGGCATTTCAATAATTTGTGTGTTGTAATATTGTTCAATTTCTTTCATTTTTCTTATATCTCTCTTTGTTATAAAATTTATTCCCATTCCTTTTCTTCCCCATCTACCTGATCTTCCAATTCTATGAATGTAAGTATGAATATCTTTTGGAATATCAAAATTAATAACTACACTTACTTGTTGAACATCAATACCACGAGCAGTCAAGTTAGATGAAATCAACACCCTAGATGTTCCTTTTACAAAATCATCATAAGATGATTGTCTTTCAGATTTTGTCATATTACCATGAATAGCAGTAACTGGAAAATTATCTTTTCTTAAAGCTTCATACAGGTCCGTAACTCTTTTTATACTATTACAGTAAATTATACATTGACTCATTGATATTATTTGAAACAAATCCTTCAGTGTCTCGTATTTTGCATTATCATCTTCTAATGCAACATAATATTGTAATATACCTTCCAGTGTAATAGCTTCATTACGAACTAGAATTTTTGTAGGTTCCCTCATAAACTTGTCCGTTAAATTTTGAATTTCTATAGGTAAAGTTGCACTAAATAACATTATTTGAATATTGCTTTCCATAAACTGAAATATGTTGTAAACTTGTTCCTTAAAACCAACAGATAACATTTCATCTGCTTCGTCTAAAATAAGACACTTTATTGCTTTGGTATCAATCTTTTTTCTTCTAATTAAATCATGTATTCTTCCAGGTGTACCTACAATAATTTGAGGTTTACAATCTGTTAGTAATTTTATATCATCATTTACATGATTACCGCCTATAAAAACATTTGTTTTAAAATTAGTAATAAACTCTCCTATAGATTCTAATACTTTGTGTATTTGAATAGCCAATTCTCTAGTAGGAGCCATAACAATCCCTTGCACTTCATTTTTAGTTTCATCTATATTTTGTAATAGTGAAACTGTAAATGCTCCTGTTTTTCCTGTACCAGACTGAGCTTGTGCAATAACATCTTTACCCTCAATAATAGGTTTAATAGCCTTTTTTTGAATGGGACTAGGTACTTCAAATCCATAACTATAAATACCTCTTAATAAATTTTCTTTTAAATTTAATTCACTCCATGTATTTACTTCAGACATACAAATATATAATTTTATTTATTTAAGTAGTATTAATTATATAAAAATAAATAAAATTATATAACAATAAGTTATGAATTTTATTTCATTATTACCTTTAGAAATTACTCTTATTATTAAAGAATATTTAGATCAAGAATTACTTATAATAAAGTATTTTGACCTAAATGCGAAGAAATATTTTGAAACCATAGAATCAAATATAGATAAAATTGTTGTTCCGTTTTGTGAAAATAATACAGTATTCAAAACCAAGCTATTTGTTAATGACTTTGTAAATTGTTTACCAAAAAACTTGCAATTAAAAATGAATAAATACTGGTTTTCAATATATAGTTCATGTTACGACTATTTACAAGTGTCTTTTGATTTATTTGAAAAAATATTTCTACTTGAATCAAGAATACGAAATACAAAAAATGATTTGTACAAGATTAATTTATTTGAATATCCAATATGTTATGATGAAGAAGCCCTATATTCTTTATACAAAATTTATAAATTAATCGATAAGAACTTAAATTTAAAAGAAACTTTAAAGTAAGATGATGTCTTTGTCTACATTTTTACTATTTTACTATGCATGTTATATTTTTTATCCTTTTAAAATAAATTTATCAGATTTTTTTAACAAAACAAAAAAACAAGAAATCCACAAAAAATATATTGTTTTGAATATTAACAATGAAGAAACACTACTATTATTATAAAAATTCACTTACATAATTATTTAAATTTAAATATACAGTTTTGATATTATTGTCAAGGGATTCTTTTAAAATATGAATTTTCCAAAATTCTCTTGGTAAATAGAAATCACAATAAGCAAACTTATGTTTTGTCATGTAAAAAGAATAAGATTTATTGTTGCAAAACTCATCAAATTTAACATACCTATTATTATTAATGGTAATTTTTCCTTTAGTAATTTCATTATTGTTTTTATATAATAAAACTGTATTTTGTAAATATTTATTTATAAATTTATTATTTGAAATATCTATTTTAATAAAATTATTTTTCATGTAATGAATATCATACATAAGATATATAAATATATTTAAAAATTGACATAAAAAATATATTTATTTGTATATATATTATGTCAATGGTTTATTCACTAAGTGATTTTGAATCTATTTCTTGGTCTAACAAATTTGTAATACCAAATGATATTTTAGAAAAAATAAATGAATTAAGTAACCAAGTAGGAGCTCCCAGTTATGTTAAAACCCCATCATTTTCTAACGAAAAATCATTACGAAAAAAGAAAAAAAGCAATGAAAATTTACAAGATTGGGAAATGGTAAGAAACTTTCAAAAAACAGAAATAGTTAAAAAAGAAGGAATAGAAAAAGAATTAGATACAATACGATTATTAATAAACAAAATAACTGAAAAAACATATGACAAAATATTTGAAAAATTAAAAGAAAATTTTAATAAAGAAAATCCAATTACAAAAGAATGGTGTAATTTAATTGTTGAAGAGATTTTTAAGATTGCAACAAACAGTAAATTTAATAACTATTTATATGCAAAGTTGTGTTTCGATTTAAAAGATATTTATACTTCTACTTTTGAAACAATTTTTGAAAAAATAAAAGAGCATAATAATATTTATGAAAATATTTTGTATGTTGATCCTGAAAAAGACTATGATCAATTTTGCGAAAACAATATTGTAAATGAAAAAAGAAGATCTATCAGTCTGTTTTTAACAAATTTGTATTTAAATAATGTAATTTCATTTGATATAATAATAAAAAACATTACATTAATTCTATCAAACATTATAAATACATGTAAAAACGATGAGTGTAAAATGATTAATGACGAATTGTCAGAAAACTTGTCTGTATATTTGACAAATTTACCTAAAAATAAGTTAAAAGCCTGTGATGAATGGAAAGTAATAAATGATAATTTGTTGACCATTAAACAAATTGATATTAAAGAAAATGTAGGTATAAGTCACAAATGTAAATTTAAATTTATGGATATAATTGATTCTTTAAATAAAAATAATTTTAATTAAATATTAAAAAGATTTCATTTTTGTTATGTATGAAAAATATAAATATTGGAATTAATGGTTTTGGTAGAATCGGTAAATGTATTTTTTTACAACTAATTAAAAATGATTTTATTAATATTAAAGCAATAAATATCAATAATCTTTCCATAAATAATTTTCAAGAGTATATAAACAATGATAGTATTCACCATACTGAACAATTTCAAGTTACCATATTAAAAAATAATTATATAGAAATAAATAATAAAATAATAAAAATTTTTAGTGAAAAAGATCCTGAAAAATTAAATTGGAAACAAGAAAATGTTGATTATTTATTGGAAACTTCTGGCGCATTTTTGACTACAGAAAAGGCAAAATTACATGATGTAGATTATTTAATTATGTCAGCACCTCCCAAAGATATTCGTGTTACACCTATATATTGTTATGGTGTAAATGAAAATGATTACAAAGGAGAAAAAATTGTTTCAGCTGCTTCTTGTACAACAAACTGTATAGCTCCTATGCTGAAATTTTTAAATAAATTCAATATAGAAAATGCTAATTTTATAACTGTTCATTCAGCAACTGCTTCACAATCAGTAGTTGATACAGCAAACTTTAAAAAAAGAACAAATAGATCAATATTTAATAATATTATACCTCATACAACAGGGGCATCTGACAGTTTGGATATAATATTACCGGAATTAAAAAATAAAATAGTTGGAACATCGGTTAGAATACCTGTTTCTAATGTATCAATGATAGATTTAAATGTTCAATTTGAAAAGCCAATAATAATGCAAGATGTTATTAGTAACATTGAAAAAATAAAGGACGATGTTTTAACAACTAATAATGATAAATTAGTTAGTAGCGATTTTATAGGTAATAAAAGTCCAACTATTTTGGATAATAATTCTATTTTTCAACTAACTGATAAAAGTATTAAATTTACATTGTGGTATGATAATGAATGGTCATATTCTGCACAAATGATAAGGTTGTTGAAACATATGTTTGAATATAATCAAAATACAAGTATTAGTAAAATTACTAACACGAATTGTTATAATAAAACAGTTTTTGTAAGATGTGATTTTAATTGCCCTGTAGAAAATCAAAAAATACAAGATGATTTTAGAATCAGGTCATCTTTAAAAACATTACAAAAAATAATTATAGATAAACCAAAAAAAATAATAATTGCAACACATTTTGGAAGACCAAAAAATAAAGAAATTGAATTAAGTACAAAAATATTTATGCCATACTTGGAAAAATATTTTAATAATACTATACATTTTTTACCCAATGGGCTAGATTCAACTAATGATGATATTAAAGAAGATGGAATCTATTTAATGGAAAATGTAAGATTTCATGATTATGAAACAAATCGTGATATACATAAAGATATTCATATTGATATTGATGTATTTTGTAATGAAGCATTTTCGTGCTCTCATAGAAATCATAAAAGTATTACCGGTATCAATTCATCGATTAAAACATATGGCTATTGTTTTTTAAAAGAAATAGAAGCATTAAATACAATTAATAGTTCTCATGGATCTAAAATAATAGCTATAATAGGAGGAAGTAAAATGGAAGATAAAATTCCAATGTTAAGAAATTTTTCAAATGAAATATCTTATATTTATATTTCTGGTAATAACGCAAACAATGTTGCAAAATATAAACATTTTTTCGATGAGATTAAAAACAATAAAGCAAAATTAATATTTACTGAAGACGGATTTAATATAAAAGATGGTGTTGTAAATTATGTAGATGATTTAAACAAAGAGAAAATATGTGATATTGGACCAAAATCTTTAAACACGCTATTTAAATATATTGAAAATTCTGATATTGTTTTTTGGAATGGCACTATGGGAATTACAGAAGATGAATTTTTTAAAAACGGTTCAGAAAATTTAGTAAATATGTTAAATAAATCTGGAAAAAAAGTAATAATTGGTGGAGGTGATACAAGTTGTTTTGTTAATAAATACAAAAGTAATTTTTATCATGTATCAACCGGTGGAGGAGCATCTATTGATTATCTATCAAATGGAACTTTACCTGGTTTAACATATTAAATCAATATTAAATTATTTATTAATTATCATAATTTATTACAAATTAAAATAATTTTCATTAAATATTAAAAAGATATCATGTAATAAATTATGAAAAATAATTTATGTTTTGAGATTAAAGAAAACACAGATTATGAATCTAATAAAAACGATATAAACCAAGTATTAAAAGATGAAAATTTTTTTACCATGCAAAATGAAGATTTTTTTACAGACAGTAGTATTTTAGCTCAACAAATTAATTATGATGAGAATTATACTGTAAAAATGTTGCAAATAATAGCTAATTATTATTCCATACCTCGTGTGTCTAGGTATAAAAAAGAAGATCTAATTAACATTATTATTGAGTTTGAAAACGATGATGCTAATGTAGAAAAAGTAAGTAATTTAAAAAAATATTGGAACTACTTGTTAGAATTAAAAAGTGATTCCTTTTTTAGTAAATTTGTTATATTTAATACATAAAGTATATCACAATTTATGTATTAAATATTATATATTAATAAATTATAATGGTAAAATCAGTAATTTCAAATGTAAATTATCCAGAAATAAAAAACAAAGTATTTGATGAAGATATAGACTATCTTGCTTCCATGTACTTAATGGATTTGCTAGATATTGATGTTGTTATTGCACTTGGACAAGCTAATTATAAATACTATAAAAAAAACAACATTATATTTTTTCCAATGTATATTGTTTTTACAAAAGATTCCAAAAAAACCATAGGTGATCAAATAGGTCTGTTTGAAATAAAAGAAAATCAATTACCATCAATCAAAGATGATAATGGTGATATAAATATTATGAAATTAAATGATCCTCTTTTATATGAATTTGTAGATAAAAAATATTTACAATCTTTTAAAGCAAATAAAAAACTTATTAATGCACTTGAAAATAAAGTGGAAGAAAGTGATGAAGAAAAAGATGAAGAAAGTGATGAAGAAAAAGATGAAGAAAGTGATGAAGAAAAAGATGAAGAAAGTGATGAAGAAAAAA
>MDSY01091520.1_pt1 | contig 18581 bp, 13 predicted proteins | sample 811131 | NCBI WGS metagenome assembly MDSY01 (sample SAMN05326643, study PRJNA326480) | marine metagenome | isolation source: seawater | place: Atlantic Ocean: South West | collected 2010
CCAAAGCAGCCGATTTACTCTTCTTGGTAATGGTGACTCTTCCTTTTCGTACTAATTGTGCAATAGTTGGCATATATAATTTTATATTATTCCCTTTTAAAGGGCTGCAAATGTAGGAATATTTTTTTTGGTTTCAAACTGATTTAACCTAAAAATTACATCTAATTCTATTTTTTTGTAACACAATTATATTTTCTTAAAATATTCTAAAGAAAATCCACTCTATTCAAATATTAGGATTAAAAAATCAGTAATCATGAGATTGGATTTTAGAATTTAAGTAAGATTATTTTTTTAATTTTTGTAAATTAATTAATTTCTGTTTTATCAGAATATATTTTTTTTTCAGCCCGAGGTTTTTAAAAATGATAAAACAAAATAATTTCCCCCTTATTAACTCCAGTTTCTAGAATTCAAATTCCAAAACGTTGGAACTACTGTGCCGATTAATTACTTTTTAAATTCTGGTGCGCCGGTTGCTGATTCAAATCAATATATATCCCTCCGATTGAATCGGATAACTAGATTTTAGTTTTATCCAAATTAAAAAAGCCACCCTTTCAGATGGCTTTTTTAATTTATAAAATATAATTTTTTCATAAGTGAAATAGTTAATTAAACTAAAAAAAAAACTTAAAATTTGTTATAGCTTTAATTAATTCTCATAAAATCAATTAATTAGAATATTTTTGTTGGTATTAGTTATTATGTGTTGTAAATTATTGTAATCAACTGAAAATGAATTAAAAATGAAGGAAATTTATTTTGTGATTAAATTATTTAATGTTTTATTTGCAAAACTATTAACATACAAAAAAAATTTATGAAAAAATTATTATTAATGTCTTCGGCGATAATGCTTGTTGCATTTTCAGCTTTTGCACAAAAAACAGTCACCGGGATAGTTACCGATATAGATGGTCTACCTCTTCCGGGAGCCACCATTATAGAGCTTGGAACTAACAAAGGTGTTTCATCTGATTTTGATGGGAATTATTCTATTAATTTAGATGAGAATGCTACATTAGTATTCAGCTATATTGGATATGAGCCGACTCAAGTTGAAGTGGGTGATCAAACAGTGATTAACATTCAGCTAGGTTTAGATACTGAGCTTGAAGAGGTAATCGTAACAGGATTTGGAGTGATATCCACCCAGGCATTTGCAGGGTCTGCAAAAGTAGTTGCTGGAGAAGATATTGCTAATAAATCTTTCACTAACGTATCACAAGCATTAGCTGGAGAGGCTGCTGGTGTTGCCGTTTTTAATACTTCTGGTCAACCTGGTTCAGTTTCCACCATTCGAATAAGAGGTTTTGGTTCCGTTAATGGAAGTAGAGCTCCCCTGTATATTGTAGATGATGCGCCATTCTTCGGTAGCTTGAATGACATTAATCCAAAAGACATAAAAACTGTTACAGTACTTAAAGATGCCTCTGCAACTGCACTATATGGTGCTAGAGGTGCAAATGGTGTTATTGTTGTTACAACAAAAAGAGGTAGTGATGAAGGAAATAAATTTTCTGTTAATGTATCAACTGGTACAAACTTCCAAGGAAATCCTCGATATGAGACAATCAAATCTCCTGAAGAATTTATGGGTATATCTTGGGAAGGAATTTACCAACGTGGTTTATTAGAGAATGCTGGAGATCAAAGTTTAGCAGCTGTATATGCAAATGAAAACTTATTTGAACTTGCAGGAAATGCAGACGTATCAGATATTTCTTCAATATACAACTTGTGGAATACAGGTGATGCATACACTAAGGATACTCCTGTAAATGTATCTGCTTTGATAGATCCGTCAACTCGTTCTTTTCGAGATGGTCTCACTCGAAGATACGATCCTGAAGTTTGGGAAGATTTTGCACTCCAAAGCGCTACGCGAAATGAAGTTAACATAACTTTCTCAGACAGAAGTGAAAATTCTTCTGTTTATACTTCGTTTGGATTTGTAGATGATATAGGTTACGCTTCTAACTCAAATTATAGTCGATTGACTGGTAAGATTGCTGCAACTCACGTATTTAAAGATATCATCCGCGTTAATTCAAGTTTGAATTATACGCAAAGTGAAAGTAACAATAATGGACAAGGTAGTTCTTCTTCCAGCCAATTTTGGTGGATTGATAATCTTCCTTCAATTTATCCTTTATACAGAAGAGATGCTTCAGGAGATTTAATGGATGATCCAAAATACGGTGGATATCTATTTGATTACGGTCTTGAAGACGGACGTGGTTTTGGTTTTGCAACAAATGGTGTTGCTGATTCGCAAATTAATGTGTCTCGAGCTAAAAACAATTCTGTTAATTTCACTAACGATACTCGTATTGACATTGCTGAAGGCTTAACACTAGAAAATAACTTTTCTTACCAGTATTTTATGAATGAGGGTTTAAGTTTAAATGAGCCTTTTTATAGCCCTGCAAATGGAGAAGGTGGAAGAGTTACAAGAGATCGTTCTGAAACTAAAAATTATAGTATACGTTCAACCTTACGATATAATAAATCTATAGATAATTTTAACTTTAGAGGATTTGTTTCCCATGTATCTTCGGAATATACAAATAATTTTCTTTATGCTTCAGGATCTAAATTAGTCTTACCTGGCGGCTTGGACATTGCTAATTCGATTGTACCTATTCCTGGTCAAGGATATACTGATGAAGAAACAACAGAGAGTTATATCGCAAATGTATCTGTAGATGCTTTCGACAAATACTTCTTACAGGCTACTTATACAAAAGATGGATCGTCTAGATTTAAAAATAATAAATGGGGAGATTTCTATTCAGCCGGAGCATCTTGGATAATGAGCAAAGAGAATTTCTTAGCTGGTGTTGACTTTTTAGATTTCTTAAAATTTAAATTAAGTTATGGGATCATTGGTAATTCTGGTGGTGTTGGATTTTATCCAGGTTACAACCTTTATTCAGTTAATAATCTAGATGATAATATTTCTTTAGCATTTCTTACAAAAGGAAATCCAGATTTAACATGGGAAAAGACAGATTATTTAAATACTGGTTTAGAATTTGAGTTAGGTGGGTTTATGAGTGGAAGTATTGAGTACTACAATAAAAAAACTAATGACATGTTCTTTGATCGTAAAGTAGGTCCTTCTGTAGGATATTCCTCACTTAAAGTTAACGACGGTGGATTAGTAAACAGTGGAATAGAATTTGATTTGGATTTCAAAATAATTGATCGTTCAGATTTCAAATTTAGCCTAGGTATCAATGGTGAAAACTTTAAAAATGAATTAACAGCTATGCCAATTGATCCTTCTACAGGAGAGCAGCAAAAATTTGATTCCAACGGACGTTTTGGAAGAGCTGTTGGTCGATCAATATATGACTTTTATATACCTGTTTATTCTGGTGTTAATGAGTTGACAGGTGCTGCTCAATGGGAACGTAATTATCAAGATGTTGATGGAAGTGGAGATTATAACGATGGAGATGAATTAATTACTAGTCTTACGCAATACCAAAATGATAATCCTTCTGCAACTATTTCACAAGACCTTACGGAGGTATATTCAGAAGCTACAGACAAGTTTGTTGATAAAAGTATCATTCCTGATGTTAGAGGATCTTTTAGACTAAATGCTGACTATAAAAGAATATCAATATCAGCTTTATTCAATTATTCTTTGGGAGGTTATGCTTATGATAGTAGTTATGCTAGTTTAATGGATAATGATTATGCTGGTACGAATAATTTTCACACAGATATACGCGGACGTTGGATGAACCCTGGTGATAAAACAGATATTCCTCGTCAAGATGCACGGAAACAAATACAACAAAACTCCTCTTCAACTCGTTTTTTAACAAAAGCAGACTATTTCGGTCTTAATAATGTCCGTCTTGGATATGATCTTACTCCAATTTTATATTCTTCTCTTGGAGTTGATAAGCTTGAAATATTTGTGACTGGAGATAACCTTCTTTTCTTGTCAAAAAGAAAAGGATTTAACCCATCTACATCTGTAGAGGGTGCTAATTTTTATCGCTACAACCCATTATCAACAATCATTTTTGGAATTAATTTAAATCTATAAACAATATGAAAAATTTTAAAATTTTAGCATTTGCTTCGCTATCGTTAATCTTCATTTCTTGTGATGATGATTATTTAGAGACATTCCCTACAGAGGTGTTGTCTCAAGAACAAGTGTCTGAAGCTGTAGCAATTAATCCAGATGCCGCTAAAGGAACACTAATTGGTATTTATGAACAATTATATCGTCAAGGTGGGGGTGGAACAACTAGTCAAGAAGATTTTGGTGTTAAATCTTTTGATGTATTCTCAGATCTGCTTTCTACAGATTTAGCTCATACAGGTAAAAGTTATAATCGAATGACTTCAGTTTCGGAGTTAACAGCAACTTTAGATCCTGATAGTAACTATAACTATAGACCTTGGCGTCTTTTTTACCGTGTGATTAATCTTTCAAATTTAGTTATTGACGGGTTAGGCGGAGATACTGCTGATCTTACATCTGAAACTGCGGCATTTACTATGGGTCAAGCTAGAGGTCTTCGTGCATTTGCATATTTTAACTTAGTTCACTCGTATGTTAATGACATTTCTAATTTAGGTAAACCTGTTCTTCCTATTTATAAAAGTGCTGCTGATATTGAACAACCTAAGAGTTTACTCCAAGATGTATTTGATTTTATAATTGCAGACTTATTAGCTGCTGAATCAAATTTAGCTGGATTTCAAAGAACTTCCAAGTTAGAATTTAATCAAGACATTGCACGTGGTTTGCTTGCTTACACCTACGGTGCATTAAATAATTGGGCTAAAACAGCTGAGTACGCTAGCCTTGTAATGTCTAATTCTGCTTACCCTATTATGACTGCAGCTGAAGTTGCTCATTTAGATGATGATGATTTTGTTGGTGGTTTTAATGATGTTGCTAGTCATCCCGGAATTATTTGGGGAATCGACATCACTGCAGCTAATGCACTTGCAGCTCTTTATTCATGGTGGGGACATATGGATTACTTCAGTTATTCATATGCTGCTGTTGGGAATAGAAAAGCTATGGATATTTCTATATACAATCAGATAAGATCTGATGATATACGTCTAAAACAATTTCCATATTCTTCATTCGGAGATGGTTGGCTAATTCCTGCTGGCAAATTCTATGCAAGTCATGCTCAAGATGCTGGTTTTGCTGGGTTTAGTGGTCCGAATTCAAATATCCCAGATGACTCACATTACATGAGAGTTTCTGAGTTTTATCTTTTGCACGCTGAAGCTTCAGCTGAACTTGGCCAAGATGCAGCTGCACGATCGAGTCTTAAAAGTTTATTGGATCTTCGTATAACAGATACATCGTATGTTGATGCTTTATCTGGTGAAGCTCTTAAAGATGAAATTTCATTTCAAACAAGACTTGAACTTTTTGCTGAAGGAAAATCATACTTTCTAATGAAACGTCAAAGACAAACCAGAACTAGAGGTGCAAATTGGTTAGATCTTGCTGGAGAATCTTTTAATCACGATGATGAACGTTTAACATATGAATTGCCTCAAAGTGAGTTGTTATTCAATAATAACTTTAGTGATCAAAATTAATTGAAATAATTATCCTGAAAACCCTGCTTTATGCAGGGTTTTTTTTTGATCTTATTTGAACTAATTAAAAAATCATATTGAAATTATTCTAATGGTTCTTCTAGCTTTTATTTGTATAAAATTTTACTTTACTAAAATTTTAAAACAACTAGCTTTGAAAAAATATATATAAAATGGATGAACAAGAGATTTTTGGCGTACGTGCCATAATAGAATGCATAGAGGCAAATCAAAATCTTGAAAAGGTTTATTTGCTTAAAGACCAGAGAAGCCCCCTATTCAAACAACTCGAAAAATTACTGCGTGAAAAAAAAGTTGCACATAGCTATGTTCCTATTGAAAGACTCGATCGTTTTTCAAAAAAAAATCATCAAGGGGCTGTTGCTACAATCTCCCCAATTTCGTATGTAAATCTTGAGAGATTAATTGAAGAAATTCTTATGAAAAATACTACTCCTATATTTTTATTACTAGATAATATTACTGATACGCGGAACCTAGGTGCAATCATAAGAAGTGCATCTGCTACTGGAGTTTCTGGAGTTATTTTACCACAAACAGGAAGTGCAAGAATTAATTCTGATACAGTCAAAACATCAGCAGGGGCTTTATTTTCAGTACCAATAGCAAAAGTTGATCACCTTAAAGATGCTATTTATTTACTACAAGCTCATAATATTCAATCGATTGCAATTTCAGAAAAAGCTTCTGAAACAGTCTATGAACTGGATTTTAAAAAACCAGTAGCACTTATTATGGGTTCTGAAGAAAAAGGTATTTCAAAAGGTATTTTAAATATTGTGAAAGAAAAAGCCAAGCTCCCGATGGATGGGGCAATTCATTCGCTTAATGTAGCTGTTGCTTGCGGTAGTGTCCTTTATGAAATTATACGCCAACGAAAGTTCTCTTAACTTGATTATATTAGTAATATGATTCCACCCTTGGCTGAACGCATGCGCCCAAAAACAATTGACCAATACGTAGGTCAACAACATTTGGTTGGATTAAAAGGAGCCTTAGGACCAATTTTAAAAACTGGTCAACTTCCTTCTTTAATTCTCTGGGGGCCCCCAGGAACTGGAAAGACAACTTTGGCTATGTTGATGGCTAAGAGCAATGATCGTTCATTCTACAGTCTCTCAGCTATAAATTCTGGAGTTAAGGAAGTGCGCGAAATCATTGATAAAGCAAAAAACAGTTCTGGTCTTTTTACCCAAAAAGGCCCTTTACTTTTTATTGATGAGATTCATCGCTTTAGTAAATCACAACAAGACTCGCTTTTAGGAGCAGTTGAAAAAGGTTACGTAACATTGATTGGAGCTACAACAGAAAATCCAAGTTTTGAAGTAATTAAGGCTTTACTATCTCGGTGTCAAGTTTATACTCTGAAACATTTAGTTTCAGAAGATTTACAATTACTTCTCAAGAGAGCAATTGCAGATGATAAGATTTTAAAGGATAAAAAAATTAACTTAATTGAAGATCAGGCTCTATTAAAATTATCTGGAGGTGATGCACGAAAAATGTTATCACTACTCGAATTAGTTGTTATGAGTCAAGAGGGTGATGAAATTAAAATTACCGATGAAATAGTTTTAGAAAAGGCACAAACCAAAACTGTTCTATTTGACAAAGACGGAGATCAGCACTACGATATCATTTCAGCCTTCATTAAATCAGTCAGAGGAAGTGATCCAAACGCTGCAGTTTATTGGTTGGCACGATTAATTGAAGGCGGTGAAGATTTAAAGTTCATTGCACGAAGATTATTAATATTAGCCTCAGAGGATATAGGAAATGCAAATCCAACAGCCCTTGTATTAGCTAACAACACTTTTCAGGCAGTCGCAGCTATTGGATATCCAGAAGCAAGGATAATTTTGAGTCAATGCACTTTGTATTTAGCTACGAGTCCTAAAAGTAATGCTAGCTATTTGGCAATAGGAAAAGCCCAACAAATCGTTAATGATACTGGAAATCTACAAGTACCACTTCCACTTAGAAATGCATCTAGTCAACTTATGAAAGATTTAGATTATGGAAAAGGATATAAATATGCTCATGATCATAATTTGAATTTTATTGAACAAGATTATTTACCAAAAGAGATAAATAAAACTAGATTTTATGAACCGGGAAAAAACAATAAAGAAGATGCGATTCGTTCATTCCTAAAAAAAAGATGGAAAGACAAATATGGTTATTAGTTTTTCTTCCAAAAGAAAGGTGTAAATAAGATCAGAACTGTAAATAACTCTAATCTTCCCAAAAGCATTAAAAAAGAAGCCCACCATTTACCTAAAACCGGTAATTCGCTGTAAGAAAAAGAAGGTCCGAAATCTCCAAGTGCAGGCCCAACATTACCTAGACTGGATGCAGCAACACCAATGGCAGATTCAAAATCTAATCCTAACGCACTAAAAACAAGAGCTCCAAAAATAAAGGACAACATGTAGAGTATGAAAAATGCATAAATATTATGTGTTATCTCCTCTTTTAAAATAGAACCATTATATCGTGGTTGAATAATTGCATTAGGATGCAAAGCTCGCTTAAATTCAAGAAAGCCACTTTTAATCATAAGGATATGTCGTACACCTTTAATCCCTCCAGAGGTTGATCCTGCAGATCCACCCATAAACATAAGTCCAAAAAAAAGTATTGTTAAAAATGAGGTCCATGCTGTAAAGTCAGCTGTAACAAATCCGGTTGTTGTTGATACAGCTACTATTTGAAAAAAGGCATGACGAAACGAACTTTCTAGAGTTCCGAAAATTTGAGGATGATTAAATGAAGTCTTTGTTAGATCTACTTGATTATAGAGTACAAAAGTTACTAATAGAGTAGCTAATGCTATAAATGTCATAAAATATTTAAACTCCTGATCACTGAAAATCTTTTGAATTTTTCCTGTAAATGCAAAATAACCTAGAACAAAATTGGTCCCAGCAATTAGCATGAAAAAAGTAATAATATATTGGATTACTGGAGTATCATTCCAGTGAGAAATACTTGAATTTTTAGTTGAAAATCCTCCCGTTGAAATAGTACTCATAGCGTGATTTATTGCATCAAATAAACTCATTCCCGCAACAGATAACAGAATTGTTTCTGCTAGGGTGTAACCAACATAAATAAACCATAAACGTTTTGCAGTATCAGTAATTCTTGGATGTAATTTATCACTGCTTGGGCCAGGAGCCTCAGCTGAAAATAATTGCATCCCTCCTATCCCTAAAAGAGGTAAAATTGCAATGGCTAGAACAATAATCCCCATACCTCCAATCCAATGTGTAGTACTCCTCCAAAATATTACCCCCTGAGGTACCGATTCTATATCATTGATAATTGAAGAGCCCGTAGTCGTATACCCAGAAATAGTTTCAAAAAAAGCATTAGAAATATCAGGAATAACTCCTGTAAAAAGGTAAGGTAACATTCCAGATAAAGACATCAAAACCCACCCAAAACACACAATGATATATCCTTCTCTCTTTTGAATTTGTTTGGAATGATTTCGAGATAATAGCATAATAAATACCCCTAAAAATAAAATTGAAAATGCTGATAAAGTTAATTCAAATGTAACACCATCATTCGTCAATAAACTAACAAGCGATGAGAGTAACATGAAGCCACCATTAAACAGGAGAAGAACTCCCATTAAGTTTGCTATTATTTCTTTATTTATTTTATGCATTCTACAAGAATAAACTTTCTACTTTTCTAATCGCTCTAGGAAGACAGCAAACAACCACACGGTCTCCTGCTTCAATTGTATAATCTCCAAGCACAATAGCTCCTTCACCATTTTTGATTACACCACCAATAGTAGCCGATCTTGGAAAATCAATATCACGAATACTTAAACCATTTACTTTAGATTCTGAATTGACTATAAATTCTAAAATCTCAGCATTCATATTAGTCAATGTTGTCATATCAACTACCTCCCCCCTTCTTATGTATCTAAAAATAGTATTAGCTGTAAGCAGTTTTTTATTTATTAAAGTATCTATCCCTACTGAATGTGACAATTGAAAGTAGTCCATGTTTTCGACAAGAGCAATAGCTTTTTTAACCTTTTTAGATTTTGCCATTAAACAGGACATGATATTAGTCTCAGAATTTTCAGTTACCGAAATAAAAGCATCCATGGATTCTATATCTTCTTCATCAAGAAGATCAACACTTCGTCCGTCTCCGTGAATAACCATTGCTTCAGTAAGTTGATCAGCTATTTCGAAAGCTTTTGTTTTATTTTGTTCTACAATAGTAACATTAAACTTTTTTTCACACAATTCTCTTGCAGTGTTCAAACCTATTTTTCCTCCTCCTAAAATCATTACGTTCTTAATGGATTCTTTTGTCTTACCTGTAAGTTTATAAAGCTCTTCTACTCCCTCCTTTAAAGTAATAAAGTAAACTTGATCATATGCTTCAAACATCGTATCTCCCCTAGGTATAATAGTATATTGGGTTCCTTTTCGTTGAAGTGCAATCGGCATGAAATGAATATCTGGAAATATAGTTGCTGCTTCTTTAACAGATTTACCTACAAAAGGAACTGAAGGATCTAGAGTAGTTCCAATTAGTGTTAAAGCACCTTCTTCAAATTCATAACTATCACTAAAAGCCGATTGATCAAGTAATTGTTGAATTTCTATTGCTGCCAATTCCTCTGGTGAAAATAGCTCATCAACACCTAAATCAGAAAAACTAACTCCTTCTGCCGCATTTATGAATTCAATACTTGAAATTCGTGCAATTGTTTTTTTACAACCTAGTTGTTTTGCTAAAGCACAAATTGTAATATTTGTGGTTTCCTGAGATGTTACTGAAATAAAAAGATCTGATTTACCAACATTAGCTTCTCGAATAAGAGATAATGAACAAGCATCGCCCTTTATAGTTTTTATGTCTAAGTTCTTTTCAGCATAATTAAGACGTTCCTTATTAGTATCAATAAGTGTAATATCTTGGGATTCAAAAGAAAGAAGTTTAGCAAGATGGAATCCTACTTCTCCGGCCCCTGCGATAATTATTTTCATAGAGTAATATTCAATAAACTCATTGCAAATATACTAATTAGTTTAAAGTAAGATTAAAAAACTAAAACTACTCGTTCTAAATTTAAAAGTCCAAATCATTTTTGGTAATAAAAAGATGAATATGGTAGAAAAAAAACTTCATTATATATATTTGTACTCTTATGGAAAAAAGTATCACTCCTTATTCAGATCAGCAAGGATCAAAGAAAAAACAAGTCATTAAAATGTTTGACGGTATATCCTATAACTATGACTTTTTGAATCGTATGGTTTCATTGGGTATTGACATCAAGTGGCGAAAAAGAGTTGTGCAAATTTTAATTGATAAAAAACCTAATAGAATTTTAGACATTGCTACTGGAACAGGAGACCTTGCGCTAGAACTTGTTAAAACAAAAGCTTCAAAAATAATAGGCCTTGATATATCACCGGGAATGCTCTACATTGGTAAAGAAAAAGTGAATTCACTTAAGCTAAATCAAACAATTGATATGGTTATTGGAGATAGTGAAGCGTTAATTTATGACAATAATTCATTTGATGCAGTAACAGTTGCATTTGGTGTCAGAAATTTTGAAAATTTATCATTAGGCCTTTCCGAAATATTTAGAGTACTCAAATCTGGTGGAACTTTAGTGATTTTAGAGACAGCTGTTCCAACAAAATTTCCTTTTAAACTAGGATATATATTACATACTCAAGTCCTTATCCCATTAATGGGTAAACTCTTTACGAAAGACAGACAAGCATATAAATATCTTTCAGATTCTGCTGCAGTTTTTCCACATGGAAAACAGTTCAACAATATTTTAGAAAAAATAGGGTTTATAGAAGTAGAAGACAACCCACAAACCTTAGGGGTAGCTTCAATATATTGTGCCTCAAAGCCATAGATTTAATAAAAAAATACGCCTCATCATCTTCACTTTTCTCTTAGGAATAATGACTGGACATACTCAATATCCAACGGTAACAGAGCGCGTTCAAAATTTACAAGATTTTGATGAGAAATTTTTTCACTACGGATATTTTTTTGGATTTAATGATTTTGGTTACAAATTTGAATATGAAAAAACATATTCTGGTCCAATTAATTTGGGTGGCAGAGCTTTACCAGACATAGAACTCATAAAAAGTATAGGGTTTAATGTTGGTCTGATTGGAGATATGAGAATTAATAAATATTTAAATCTCCGTTTTGAACCAGGATTGTATTATACTCAAAGAGATTTAATTTATCCTCAAGCAACCCCTGGATTTTTTTCAAGTCAAGATTTCATTCGAGAGGTTAAATCTACTTATGTACATTTGCCTATATTGTTAAAGTTCAGTTCCTTGAGAATCAATAACTTTAAACCATATTTAGTTGGTGGAATTTCTACATCTTTCAATCTTTCTAGTAATAAGAAAAGTGTTGACGACAATTCAAGTAACGTTTTTAGAGTAATTTCTCACACCTACAATTATGAAATTGGTTTTGGTATAGACTTTTATCTTCCCTACTTTAAGTTCTCTCCTTCAATTAGAGGTGTTTTTTCAATGGATAATGAATTAATTCAAGATGCTAATCCAATAAGTCCCTGGACATCAAATATTAACAGACTATTTTCTCAGGGGTTGATTATCAATCTTACATTCGAATAATTAGGGTCTAAATATTTCTCCCATAACAATAGCAGTTGCTACAGCCACATTTAAACTTTCTACATCATTTACTGATCCAAAACGGGGAATGGTAACTTGATGATCTGCAAATATTTTCACTTTTTCAGATATACCGTGTGATTCACTTCCCATTACAAGTATTCCTTCAGCGTCTACTTTAGTTTCATAAATAGATTTTCCATTTAATAAAGTTGCATAAATAGGTTTGTTTGTGTTTTTCAAGAAAGGTGTCAGATCTCTGTAAACACAATTAACTTTAGTCAAGGATCCCATAGATGCCTGAACAACTTTAGGATTATAACAATCTACGGTATCATCTGAACATAGTATAGTTGAAATTCCAAACCATGCACAAAGCCTTATTATTGTCCCAAGATTTCCAGGATCAGTAATTCCATCAAGAACAACTAATCTTCCTTCGTAAGAAACTTCTGGTTCTTTAGGGATTTTAAAAACAGCTAGAACTGTACTTGCTGACTTTAAAAAGGTTAATCGTTCCATTTCCCTTTTAGTTACTCGAGTTACTTCATAAGGCAGAAGTGAGTTCAAGCTATATATACTTTCTGCTTGCCAGTCAGCATTCAATAAATCTAAAACTGATTTCTCTCCTTCAACAACGAAGAGCTTTAACTCTTTTCGATCCCTCTTATTTCGCAAACTTTTGATTCGCTTGATTTCATTCTTTGTAATCATAAATGATGTATTTTTGCCTTAAATTCATTCACACTTTGAAAGGAAGGTTTACAAAAATAGTCATTCTAAGCACTTTAACGTTATGCTTCTACAAATGTAGTAGTATAAAAAATATTCCTAAGAATCAAAGTTTATTAATCGAAGAAAATTTTGTGTTAAATGGAACACCATTAAAAAAAGATATTACTAAGCAACTCAGTATTTACCCTCCAAACACGTCCCTACTTGGAATCCCTGCTAAACTTAGTATATTCAATCTAGCCAAAGAAAATCCAGATAGCTTATTTGAGAATTGGTTAATAAAAAAATCTAAACGCAAAGAGCGATTAATAAAAATTTATTCGGCTAAACAAGTCGAACAAATTAGAAAGTACAAGAAAAATATTAATTTTTGGTTAAAAAAAACTGGCGAACCTCCAGCTATATATTATGAAAATAATATTACCAATACTTCAAAAAGGATTAAACAATTTTATAAAAATAAAGGCTTTTTTAACACAACCATAAATGCTGATATAGATACAGTAGCATCTCAAAAGATTAAAGTTACTTATCAAATTTATTCAGGAAAAGCTTTTAAAGTTGATCGAAAAATCAAAACAATAGCTTCATCAGATCTTGATACTATTTACTCAAAAAATATTAAAAATACCTTTATTAAGGAAAATTCTGTCTTTGAAGTTGAAAATCTAAACAAAGAACGTGAGCGTTTAGTAAGTTTATTTAGAAATAATGGAATTGCAAATTTTCAACAAAAATCAATACGGTTCAAAGTATACATTGATAGTTTAGGGAATGATCTTAAAATACCGATTGAAATTATTATTAAGAATGAAGCCAAACGAGATCAAAATGAAATTATAGAAGTCCCTTATGTTATTCAAAAAGTGAATTCGGTGAAGCTTTATATAGAAAATTCTAATAAAGATTTTTCTACATACACAGATACCTTGAATTATAATTCATTAACTATACTCTCTGATGGGAAGCTGAACTACAAACCAAGAGCATTAGCTAAAGGAGTTTCCATAAAAAAAGGATTTCCTTACAGTGACAAAAACAGAAAGTATACTTATGGATACTTTTCAGATTTACGTATTTTTAAATATCCGAATATTAATTTTTCTGAAGATCCAAAAGATTCACTTGGATTGATTGCATCAGTTTACCTTACTCCAAGAGAGCCTTTTTCTGTTGGTTTTGACTTAGATTTATCCCATTCAAACATTCAATTCTTTGGGGTGAGTTTAGGGAGTTCTGTAATTAGTAGAAATGTTTTTAAAGGAGCAGAAACACTAGAGGTCGGCTTAAAAGGAACGGTTGGTGCTTCTAAGGATATTGCTTATGAAAATGATCGTTTTTTCAATATTTTTGAGCTTGGAGCAGATTTAAAACTTAGCATCCCTAGAATCATTTTTCCGTTCAAAAGTTCAGTTTTTAAAAACTATTTTGAAAGTCCAAGTACCAATATAACAATTGGAACTTCATTTCAAGAAAACATTGGTCTTGACAAGCAAAACTTTGTTGGAACTCTAGAATTTCAGTGGAGTAAAAAAGAAACAGATAAGATCAATTTGAAGCTTTTTGACCTTGAATTTGTAAATAACAAAGCGGTTACTAATTATTTCAATGTATATCGAAATTCCTATGACCGATTAAATACTATTGCCAAAAGAATTAGTTTTAATACAGAATATTTGAATGAAAATAATGACTTAAGTATTCCAGAAGGAACTTCAGAGTTTATCAATCAAGTTTTAAAGGATCAAACTCAAATAAAACCAGATGATGAAATATTTAGGGATGTTCAAGTAATTCAGGAGCGAGAAACAAGATTAACATCAAACAATTTCATTTCTAGCTCTTCTTTAAGTTTTAATAGAAATACACAAGAAAGTATTTTTGATGAAAATTTTTCTCAACTTCAACTAAAAATTATTGCAAGTGGTAATCTGTTAACAGGGATTTTAAATCTTACTGGAAAAGAAAAAAATGAAGATCAAAAACTAGAATTTTTAGGTGTTATTCCCTCTCAATTCATCAAAACAGAGTTCAATTACATTAAACATTGGAGTATGGGTAATGATAGAGTTTTGGCAATGCGCTTATTTTCTGGAATTGCGATTCCTTATGGCAATTCTGATAACATTCCATTTACTAGATCCTATTTTGCAGGAGGATCAAATGATAACCGTGCATGGAAAGCATATAAATTAGGACCTGGAACTGGAGAGAATTCAAATGAATTCAATGAAGCTAATTTTAAAATTGCCTTTAATCTGGAATATAGATATACTATTTTTGGGCCTTTAAAAGGAGCTTTCTTTATTGATGCTGGAAACATTTGGAATGCATTAGATGACATAAAAGACCCTAAACAACGTTTCGATGGAATAAAAGATTTAAGTGAAATAGCAATTGGAACTGGTTTTGGATTGCGATATGATTTTAATTATTTTGTATTTCGTTTAGATTCTGGCTTTAAAACTTATGATCCTTCACAAATAAAGGCTGATCGTTGGGGAAAACAAATTTCTTTAGGAAGAACTGTATTCAACATTGGAATTAATTATCCCTTCTAAAAAAAAAGTTACATTTAACCTTCAAAATATCAATAATAAAGCCAAATTAATATGAGTTCAAAAATCCCTGCCGGAGTAATTACAGGAAAACAAGTTCAAGCAGTTTTTGCATTAGCAAAAGAAAAAAAGTTTGCACTTCCAGCTGTAAATGTAATTGGAAACAACACTGTAAACACTGTATTAGAAACTGCTGCTGAACTTAACAGCCCAGTGATTATCCAATTCTCGAATGGTGGAGCTGTTTTTAATGCCGGAAAATCTTTAGACAACACAGATCAAAAAGCGGCAATTGCAGGTGCTGTTGCAGGAGCAAAACATATTCATGAACTGGCCAACTTATATGGGGCATCAGTGATTTTAAATACAGATCACTGTGCTAAAAAACTTTTGCCTTGGATTGATGGCTTACTTGATGCTGGTGAAAAATTCTTCGCAGAAACTGGAAAATCTCTTTACAGTTGTCACATGATTGATCTATCTGAGGAACCTTTAAAAGAAAATATTGAAATCTGTAAGTGTTACCTTGAGCGTATGTCAAAGATGGGTATGACTCTTGAAATTGAATTAGGAATTACTGGAGGTGAAGAAGACGGAGTTGATAATAGTGATGTTGATGTTTCAAAACTATATACGCAACCACAAGAAGTTGCTTATGCTTTTGAGGAATTAAGAAAAGTTAGTCATCAATTTACAGTTGCTGCAGCGTTTGGAAATGTTCATGGGGTATACAAGTCAGGAAATGTTAAACTTACTCCTAAGATTCTAAAAAACTCACAGGAATTCATTAGTAAAAAATATAATTTGCCCAAAAATACAGTTGATTTTGTTTTTCATGGTGGTTCTGGTTCATCATTAGAAGAAATTAGAGAAGCTATTGGATATGGAGTAATAAAAATGAATATTGATACTGATTTACAATTTGCTTTTACAGAAGGTATTCGCGATTATATGCTCGATAATGTGGACTATTTAAAAACACAGATTGGTAACCCTGACGGAAAAGACCAGCCTAATAAGAAAAACTACGATCCAAGAAAATGGTTACGCTTAGGAGAACAGACGTTTAAACAAAGATTAATACAAGCATTTGAAGATTTAAATAATATTGATACATTAGCCTAATAAATTGTAATTAATGAGTTGGTTTAAACGAAGTGAACAGGGTATCCAAACCCGAACAGAAGAAAAAAAAGATATTCCCAAAGGATTATGGTATAAAACTCCGACTGGTAAGATAATAGAAACGCAAGAACTTGCTGACAACTTTTATGTAAGTCCAGAAGATGAATATCATGTAAGAGTAGGAAGTAAAGAATATTTTGAATTACTTTTTGACGACAATGTCTACAAAGAAATAAACTCAAATGTTGTTTCAAAAGATTTTTTAAATTTTAAAGACACTAAAAAATATAAGCAACGTTTAAAGGAAACAACTAAAAAATCTGGACTAAGTGATGCTATTCGGACTGCTGTTGGTAAATCTAATGGTAAAAAAATAGTTATTGCGAGTATGGATTTTGATTTTATTGGGGGGTCAATGGGTTCAGTAGTTGGTGAAAAAATCTCAAGAGCTATCAACTATGCTATTGAAAAAAATCTTCCTTTTTTAATTATTTCTAAATCCGGAGGAGCTCGAATGATGGAAGGAGCATTTTCATTGATGCAACTGGCTAAAACGAGTGCAAAATTGAATGAATTATCAGAGTCTAAATTACCTTACATATCACTTTGTACTGACCCTACTACTGGAGGTACGACCGCATCTTTTGCTATGCTAGGAGATATTAATATTGCAGAGCCTGGAGCTCTAATTGCTTTTGCTGGTCCACGAGTAGTGAAAGACACAACTGGAAAAGATTTACCAGAAGGATTTCAAAGAAGTGAATTCCTTCTTGAAAAAGGTTTTTTAGATTTCATAGCCCACCGTAAAAATTTAAAAAAAGAGATTAATCTTTATATTGATTTGATCCTTAATCAACCCATTAGAAAATAACGATTTATAAAAAATAAGCGTATATTTGGCCGCTTAATAAGCATACATAACAATCATTAAATAATATTAGCATGTATTTATCAAAAAAAGTAAAAGAAACGATTTTTAAAAAACATGGAAAATCAAAAACTGACACCGGAACTGCAGAAGGACAAATTGCTTTGTTTTCTCTCAGAATTGATCACTTGTCAGAGCATTTAAAAAACAACAGAAAAGACTACAATACAGAACGTTCACTTGTTAAACTAGTAGGTAAAAGAAGAAGTCTTTTAGATTATTTAAAGTCAAAAGACATCACACGTTACCGTGCTATTGTTAAAGAATTAGGCTTACGTAAGTAATCGAAAAAAATTTCCCTCGGGAATATTAAAAGCTGAATCCTAGTTTTTCATTGGTACCCTACAACGACAACACAACAAAGAGTTTAGGTTTAACATAAATGAAAAAAAAATGATTCCAAAAGTTTTTAAAGAAATCATCGATCTCGGTGATGGAAGAGAAATCTCTATTGAAACAGGTAAGCTAGCAAAGCAAGCCCACGGTTCAGTTGTAGTGCAAATGGGTAAAGCCATGTTGCTCTGTACAGTTGTATCAAATTACAAACAATCTGATGTAGATTTTTTACCGTTAACGGTAGATTATCGCGAAAAGTTCGCGGCAGCAGGTCGTTACCCAGGTGGTTTCTTCAAAAGAGAAGCACGCCCGAGTGATGGTGAAGTATTAACGATGCGCTTAGTAGATCGTGTATTGCGCCCATTATTTCCAAAAGATTATCACGCAGAAACGCAAGTAATGATTCAGTTGATGTCTCATGACAAAGACGTTATGCCAGATGCTTTAGCTGGATTAGCAGCTTCTGCAGCTATTCAGTTAAGTGATTTTCCTTTTGAATGCGCTATTTCTGAAGCTCGAGTAGCTCGTGTAAATGGTGAATTCGTAATCAACCCTAGTCGTGCACAATTAGCAGAATCTGATCTTGATATGATGATCGGA
>MDSY01130045.1_pt1 | contig 18578 bp, 19 predicted proteins | sample 811131 | NCBI WGS metagenome assembly MDSY01 (sample SAMN05326643, study PRJNA326480) | marine metagenome | isolation source: seawater | place: Atlantic Ocean: South West | collected 2010
ACCTAAACAACTCAAATACATGCATTTAATTCATACTTAACACCCGAATTATGACATTTACTTCAACAAATACACAGACTAAAATATAAAAAAGGCCCTCAAGAAATAACCATGACCTACAAATGCCCATACGCCTCTGGCGCTGTCGACATAAGCGATGAAAACATTCATTGGCAGCAAGATATCAGTTACGGTGAATACCTTGGTTTAGAAAGCCTTTTGGAACAACAAAATCCACGCAGTGACGCCCATGATGAAATGTTGTTCATCATCATTCACCAAGCCTCAGAATTGTGGATGAAACTGTGCTTGCATGAAGCTCATGGCGCGGCTAGACTCATTGCCAAAGACGAATTACGCCCTGCGTTTAAAATGCTCACACGCGTAGCACGGATACAACAACAAATGGTCAATGCGTGGGAAGTATTAGTCACCATGACCCCAGCAGACTATGCCAGTTTCAGAGATAGCCTCGGCCAAAGTTCAGGCTTTCAATCACTCCAATACCGCGAGCTTGAATTTTTATTGGGCAATAAAAACGCTGCCTTTATCGAAGCCCATAAAAACCACCCAAAAAATTACCAACACTTAAGTACAGTACTTAATGCGCCTAGCTTATACGATGTTTGCCTACAACTGCTGCAAAAGCGTGGCTTTGACATCCCAGCAACCCATATTCTTAGAGACTGGCAACAACCCTACGCACCTAATGAGCAAGTAGAAGCCGCATGGCAAAAGGTATATCAAGACACGGACACCTATTGGGACTTGTACGAATTAGCAGAAAAACTAGTAGATTTAGAATACCATTTTCAGCAATGGCGCTTTAATCATATGAAAACAGTAGAGCGTATTATTGGCCATAAACATGGCACTGGTGGAACCTCTGGTGTGGATTATCTACAAAAAGCCCTGTCTTTGCAGTTTTTTCCTGAACTTTGGTCTGTAAGAACCGCTCTATAAGCCACCCAAAAACCCATACTGAACAGCAAGGTAACAACATGAGTCAACTCACACGTACACACTTTGAAACCCTTGACCAAGACGATTCCTTGGCACCTATGCGCAATGAATTTAGCCTACAAGACGGGCTTATATACTTAGACGGCAACTCCCTTGGCGTATTACCTAAAGCCACTGCTGCCCATATTAGTGAAGTAATACAACAACAATGGGGGGTAGATTTAATCCGTAGCTGGAACTGCCATCAGTGGATGCAAAAACCAACCGAACTAGGTGACAAAGTTGGTCACTTGGTGGGCGCAGAAGCAGGCCAAATGTTAGTATGCGACACTACCTCTATTAATATTTTTAAATTGGCTGCAGCCGCAGTAAAAATGCGCCCAGGCCGCACCAAACTGATTACCGAAACTGGAAACTTTGCCACAGACCTTTATTTACTGCAGGGCTTAGCCAAACTTCTAGGTTATCAAGTTCAAGTAGTGGCCCTGCCTAGACACGAAGTGTTGGACGCTATTGATGACGATACCGCCCTAGTATTGTTAACTCATGTGCACTTTAAAACAGGCGCTATGTGGGACATGTCGACCGTCACTGAGCTAGCCCAACAAAAAGGCGCCTTAATGATGTGGGATTTATCACATTCTGTGGGCGCAATGCCCATTGCTTTAGACAAGGTTAATGCTGACTTAGCCGTAGGTTGCACCTACAAGTACCTTAATGGGGGTCCAGGCTCACCCGCCTTTGTTTATGTAGCCAAAAGGCATTTAAGCCAGTTTGAACAACCCCTCACAGGTTGGTTAGGCCACGCCAAACCCTTTGCTTTTGAAGATGACTATCAAGGTGCAGCAGGCATTCAACAGGCCATGTGTGGCACCCCACCGGTGTTAGCAAATGCGGCATTAGAAGTGGCTCTGGATGTTATGTTAACCGTTGACATGCACCAAGTAAGGCGTAAATCGAAGCACATGGGCAATTTATTTATTGAGTTAATTCAACAACGCTGCCCATGGTTTGAAGTAGGCTCTCCCGTTAGTGATGAGCAACGAGGAAGCCACGTATCGATAATTCACAATCAAGGCTATGCCATTATTCAGGCCCTAATAGAGCGCAATATTGTAGGAGATTTTAGGGCTCCAGATAACCTTCGCTTTGGTTTCACCCCACTGTATTTGAAGTATGTAGACCTGTGGGACACTGTCGATGCGTTGGTTGACATCATGACCAACGAGCTTTGGAACCAGCCCAAGTTTTTGACGCAAAATGCTGTAACCTAATGAGTAATACACGTAGATCACATTATTGTCTTAAAATGTATTGTTAGTATTAAATTAAAGAGTATTATCTAGATAAGTTTAGATATTTATTTTAAATACCATAAGTTTACATTTAAAGACAATCGGTGTGATTATGCAAACCTCAATGATTTATCAAACCCACGTAGGTGAAAACCTAATGGTTTGGGACACAGAACGACTCCTTGATCATCTTCAACAACAAGGCTTAGCAGAAAACCGCCGTGGGGCAGATCGCTGGTTAGAAAAAAACCAACTATTGCCCGCCAGTCTTGACTACTCAGAGCTAGTGGACGAAGCCCAGCGCAGCCTTAAACCACAAGTACTAGATTACTTACTGGAGCAAGCAAAAAAGCGCCGTCATATCATCCTAATGCTGCAGTTATTCAAAACCACTCAAGGTCAACATGGGCTGCTGGCTAACGATGCACGCCATGGTCGCCGTTGGTTATGGCATCACCAAGCCTTTGACGCCAAAACCCTTTTGGCTGCTATTAAGGCACTAACCTTACACACTGGCAAAGACACATTATTTTTACCTCACCATCAATGCACTCATTTGGCCCGTGAAGCCCAACGTAACAATACAACTAAACAGTTTAATACCCCATGTGGACAAGCAAGCTTGGGGTTAGTTGCCTACCCTACTCAACTGCACATTGCTGCGCAACAAATAAGGCAGCATGGTACCCAAAAGCATAAGCAGGATCAGCAGCTTAGCAATACGATTAGCCACCTCGATCGCCTAGAAGCCGAAAGCATCCACATTATGCGTGAAGTAATGGCTAATGCAGAAAAACCGGTGATGATGTATTCCGTAGGTAAAGACAGTGCAGTAATGTTGCATTTAGCTCGTAAAGCCTTTTATCCAAGTCCACCACCGTTTCCATTATTACACATAGATACCCGTTGGAAGTTTCAGGAGATGTATCAATTCCGTGACTTTATGGCTAAGGAAGCCGGCATGGAATTGATTGTGCACACTAACCCAGAAGGCATTGAGCGTGACATTAGCCCATTAACCCATGGTAGCGCCTTGCATACAGACATTATGAAAACTGAAGGTTTGAAACAGGCATTAAACCAACATGGTTTTGATGTAGCATTTGGCGGAGCTAGACGCGATGAAGAAAAAAGTCGTGCTAAAGAGCGGGTATTTTCCTTCCGTACCCAAAGTCATCGCTGGGATCCAAAAAACCAACGCCCAGAATTGTGGAATCTCTATAACGGCCATAAAAAGCCAAAACAAAGCATTCGTGTTTTTCCTATATCTAACTGGACAGAATTAGACATTTGGCAATACATCTATCGTGAGAGCATTCCCATTGTGCCTTTGTATTTTGCTCTACCAAGGCCGGTTATTGAACGTGATGGCATGCTAATGATGGTAGATGACGAACGCCTTAAGCTCATGCCTAATGAATCAGTTGCGATTAAAAACATCCGCTTTAGAACTTTAGGCTGCTACCCCTTAACTGGTGCCATAGAGTCACAAGCAGACACTTTAGAAACTATTATTTTAGAACTGCTACAAGCTCGCACTAGCGAGCGCCAAGGCCGCGCAATAGATAATGATGGCGCAGCATCGATGGAAAAAAAGAAGCAAGAAGGTTATTTCTAATGGCTAACTCTAAAGATTCAATCACTCATATCGACCAGTTCTTACAACTACAAAATGACCTTGACCTATTAAAGTTTATTACTTGCGGTAGTGTAGACGACGGCAAATCAACCCTGATCGGCCGCTTACTTTTTGAAGCTAAATGTATTTTTGATGATCAAGTCTCATCGCTAAAAAACGAATCAGCAGCTTACGGCACCCAAGGCACCGACATAGATTACGCATTATTGGTAGACGGCTTAGCAGCAGAAAGAGAACAAGGCATTACTATTGATGTTGCTTATCGATTTTTTAATACCGATAAGCGCAAATTCATCGTGGCCGACACCCCAGGACACGAACAATACACCCGCAACATGGTCACTGGTGCATCCACCACAGACCTTGCTGTCATCCTCATTGATGCCCGTAAAGGCGTATTAGAACAAAGTAAGCGTCACGCCTTTATTTGCTCTCTCCTTGGCATTAAACATGTCTTGTTAGCCATTAATAAAATGGACCTAGTGGATTACCAACAAACCAGCTTCAACACCATTGAGCAAGATTTTTCGCAGTTTGCTAAGCAACTTAATTTTAACAAAGTCAGCGCCATTCCTGTGTCAGCTTTAAAGGGTGATAATATCATCGATCGTTCAAGCCACATGACGTGGTTTAAGGGCCCTACTTTGATGGCCTTTTTAGAAACAGTGCCGACAGCAATGGGCTTGGAAGACCATGCCTTTAGAATGCCAGTGCAATGGGTCAATCGCCCTCACCTGGATTTTAGAGGTTTTTCTGGAACTGTTGCTGCAGGAATTATAGAGGTGGGCGAAGAAATTCGCATCTTGCCCTCTGGCTCCATTGCCAAAGTACAAGACATCATTTTGTTTGATCAACATTTACCCAAGGCCCGCGCCGGCCAAGCTGTAACCATTACCCTAGACAAAGAAGTAGATGCGTCTCGTGGGGACATGTTGGTAGCCGCGCAGGCGCCTTGTGAAGTGTCTGATCAGTTTGAAGTAGAGCTGGTGTGGATGGACCAAGAACAAGGCTACACTGGCCGCTCTTATGGCCTACAAATAGGCACCAATTGGGTAAAGGCACAAATCACCGATATTAAGCATACTATTAATGTTAATACCTTAGAACATAATGCAGCTCGAGCTTTAAACCTAAATGATATTGCCGTGGTAACTTTGAGCCTAGATCAAGCAGTGGCCTTTGAGACCTTTGCTAATTGCCAACCCTTAGGCAGCCTTATTTTAGTGGATCGCTTTAGCAACGCAACTGTAGCAGCTGGCATGATAAAACATGCGTTAAGACGCTCCAGTAACGTGCACAAGCAAGCCCTTACTGTGAGTAAAATAGACCGCAATCAAAGCAACGGCCACCGTGGCAAAGTATTATGGCTTACCGGATTAAGTGGGTCTGGCAAATCAACCATTGCCAACATACTAGAACAAAAGCTCCATCAACAAGGCATCCGTACCTACTTATTAGATGGTGACAACGTACGCCATGGCCTAAATAAAGACTTAGGTTTTACCGAAGCAGATCGAGTGGAGAATATTCGCCGCATTACCGAAGTAGCACACCTAATGGTGGATGCAGGTTTAGTGGTAATAACGGCCTTTATTTCACCCTTTAAAGCCGAGCGAAATGCCGCAAGAGCACGTTTTGAAGACGGCGAATTTGTAGAAATATTTGTTAATACGCCATTAGATGTGGCCGAACAAAGAGACCCTAAAGGGCTGTACAAAAAAGCTCGCCGTGGCGAGATTCCTAATTTCACTGGCATCAACAGCCCTTATGAGGCGCCTGAAAATGCTGACTTTGAAGTAGACACCAGTGTGCTTAGTGCCGAGCGCATTGCCCAACAATTATTGCAACACGTTATTAGCGATTTGGAGTTATCATAATGTCACAAGCACAAGCCATCATGGCCAACCCCCAACTCTTGCATGGGCTTGTGCAACTGACCAAAGAAGCCGGTGACGTTATTTTACAGATCTATCATAGCGACGATTTTAAAATACAAAGTAAAGCTGACCAATCGCCAGTAACAGCCGCAGACTTAGCGGCTCATCATCACATTATGGCAGGCCTTGAACAGCTCACACCTCACATTCCTGTAGTATCTGAAGAAGACGCTAACTCTTTGAGTATTGCACAAAAAAACACCTGCTATTGGCTCATAGACCCATTAGATGGTACCAAGGAGTTCATTAGTAAAAATGGTCAGTTTACTGTTAACTTGGCCCTTATTGAAGATAAAAAAACCAACTTTGGCTTGGTAGGTGAGCCTGTAGCTAATATGGTTTATTGGGGTGGCAATAAGCTTGGAGCCTTTAAGCAAGAGCAATCTACTGCCAATACCATATGTGCAATCAAGTGTGTTAAAGCTCAGCAACCAATCCGTGTGTTGGCCAGTAAAAGCCATTTAAATGAAGCCACCAATCAGCTGATCAATGAACTAGGGCCAAGCACCCTTATTCAAGCTGGTAGTTCACTTAAATTTATTCGTATTGCCCAAGGGTTAGCAGACTACTACCCCCGCCTAGCACCCACATGTGAGTGGGATACAGCAGCTGCCCAAGCTGTGCTTGAAGGCGCTGGTGGCAGCGTAAGACAGGCCTCTGGCGAGGCAATGATCTACGGCAAAATTAATATATTAAACCCATACTTTATTGCTTTAGGCCTTAACTAAAGTCTAAAGTATCTCCCCCTGCCAGATCGAAACTATCTAAGTTGAAACTATCTGAGTCGAAGCAGCCCCACAGTCACAATGTCCTGACTAACTTTACTCATCATACAATCGTTATTATTACTTACTTCTTACTAAAAACTTGCCAGGCCAGAAACAGGATTAAACATGATAGGTGAACTACTAATAACTCTAGTTTTACGGTTATCATTTTTTGCTTCCAAAATGACTTCCTTAGCATGGGACTCACACTTCCCACAGCGAGTCCCAACATCTAGGCGCTGCTGTATTTTTTCAAAAGTTCCATGACCTTCCTGAACTGCTGTTTTGATTTGTCGGTCAGTAACAGCATTGCAAATACAAACGTACATGATATTGATTCCTATTCAATGGTGGAATGATAATCACTATCGACTGTAAATGCAAATGATTATCATTAATTAATTTAAATTGATAAAAACACCCTTTAACTGACAAATTCCTCTCTTTGAGTTGCTTAAAGCAAGTCGCTATTTTATCCTTAAACTATAAATAACTAATATAATCTAATGTTGGTGGAGAAATTGATATGGAAGGTAAACCAGAAGTTAATCAGGCGCTCAACTCTGCGCTAAAATGGCAACTCACTGCCATCAACCAGTACTTTTTACATGCGCGAATGTGTAAGAACTGGGGACTGGAGTCTCTAAACAAAAACGCCTACAAGCGCTCCATCAATGCCATGAAACAGGCCGATGAAATTATTGCGCGCATTTTATTTTTGGAAGAACTGCCTAATCTGCAAGACCTAGGCAAGTTATATATTGGCGAAGACGTGCCCGAGATCATCAGCAATGATATGCGCATGGCAAGCGACGTAATTTCACAGCTGCGAGAAGCAATTAAAACCTCTGAGGAAGTGCAAGACTATGTGTCTCGTGATGAACTCAAAGAGATCCTTGAGGAAGAAGAGGAAAATCTAGATTGGCTAGAAACTCAGCAGTGGCTAATTGCTAACTCAGGTATTCAAAACTACTTACAAACCATGATGGGAGAGGAATAATGAAAGACAGTGAGAAAGTTGTTGATGCGTTAAAAGGTCTTTTGGCAGGCGAACTTGCTGCCCGTGATCAGTATTTTATCCATTCAAGAATGTATGAGGATTGGGGCCTAAATAAGCTTTATGAGCGTCTTAACCATGAAATGGAAGATGAAACCGGACACGCCGATCAAATGATAAAGCGTATTCTTTTTTTAGAAGGAATCCCTAACCTCAATCAACAAGAACAGATGAATGTTGGCAGCACAGTTCCAGAGATGCTGCAATGTGATTTGGATTGGGAGTATAAAACAGCTGGCCGACTTAGAGCTGCCATAGCAGTCTGTGAAGAAGCCAGCGATTACGTTACTCGGGATATGCTGGCAAAACAGCTAGATGATACTGAAAATGATCATGCACATTGGTTAGAGCAACAGCTCGGCTTAATTAATAAAATTGGTTTGCAAAACTATCAGCAATCTCAAATTTAACATAGGTTAGATATAGCTCCTACAAGCCTACATTGAAGTGGGCACTTTGGGCCGTCTGGTGGAATAAGGAGCAACGAGTGATTTGGCGGTGAGCTATGTGGGCTGGCCATGATCAAATTCTCACTAGCAGCCCATTCTAACGTCCTCGTTAGAATGGGCTGCTAGTGTTGTCATAAGGTATGGCTCATAACAAAACTGCCTCAGTCACAACCTACTGAAGCTTAGTAAAGGCCTATAAGCTCTTTAGCGGCCTTAAAAAAGATATTTATAGTCACAATATATAAAGTAATCTCAATATAATAGGCGCTATAGGGTGGCATAAGCCACAAAGTCTAAGATTTACTTCATGGAAAATGATGTAGGAGCTGGGTTTATCGATTTAAAATCGACCACCTTTTATGTATAAATTATTATTTTATGGCACTGTTGGTATGGGTTTCAATGTGTTGACTTCAGCCTCGCAGCCACGATTATATGTCCACCTGATAGATGTCTTCAATATCTTCTAATCCGTTGCGACTGACATTTAAATTTTTGATCACACCGTTATCAATTCCATAAATCCAACCGTGTATTTCTAAGGGCTGATTTCTTTGCCAAGCTGACTGGACAATTTTAGTATGAACCAAGGTAGCTACCTGCTCCACTACGTTAATTTCACACATACGATTTAAACGGAGTTCTTGATTATCCAAATTTTTTAATTCACCTCGGTGACGTGAAAATAGGTCTTTGATGGATCGTAACCAATAATCACTTATTCCTGCATTAGTGTTCTCCATAGCCACTTTAACTCCACCACATCCATAATGGCCACAAACAATAATGTGTTCAACCTTAAGTACATCAACTGCATATTGAATAACTGCTTGGCAGTTAAAATCGACGTGTTTCACCAAATTAGCAACATTTCGATGGACAAATAGCTCTCCTGGCAACATACCAACAATTTCATTTGCTGGTACGCGACTGTCTGAACAACCGATCCACAAATACTTAGGAGCCTGCTGTTTAGATAGAGTGGCAAATAATTCAGGCTGCTCTAAGGCTACTTTTTTAGCCCACTCTTTATTCATACATAGTAGTTTTTCAATCGACATAACGTTGCCCAATTACCTTGAAAATAGTTGACTTTTCCACCCAAAATAGTGATAGAAAACTATGCTTTAGGCGAGATTTAGTGTGTACTAGAACGCTACTTAAAATAACCATTTCTTTTACCTACTTAAGAACCTCTGCTATGCCATCTATAGATGAAAAAAAGCGATTACTGCGCCTTCAAGCTAAACAGCAAAGAACTATAGCCTTTGCTCTAAACCCCAACATGGGTGAACAAGTATGTAATCAGTTGTTAGCATCAAATAAGCTACCCAGCAAACAAATCATAGCAGCGTACTGGCCTTTAGGCGATGAGCTTGACCCAATGCCATTACTAAATATACTCGACTCCCTAGGCCATCAAATGGTATTACCTGTAATGCTTGGAGCTGGAAAACCACTTATTTTTCGGACTTGGAGCCCCTCAGATGATTTACAAGACGCTGGTTTTGGAACCCGAGAACCCACAGAAGATAAACAGACTCTAGAACCTGATGTTATTTTAGCACCCTTGTTAGCTTTTGATAGGCGTGGTTTTCGCCTTGGGTACGGCGGCGGCTTTTATGATCGAACGTTAGAAAAACTGAGACAAAATAAGCCAGTATCTGTTTACGGTATTGCCTATGCTGCACAAGAAATGAATCAAGTCATTAAGGGGCCCTATGACGAGCCCCTGGATGGTATTATAACTGAACTTGGGGTTACTTTATTTTAACCCTCAACATTGGCTATTAATCATTAGTGTGTAGATTTCTTCATCACTGCTACTGCTGGAACTGAGACCCAGCCCAGCCCTTCTATATTAAACTCTAGCAACACTTCAGTCTGACCATCCACACTAGAGTCAACGCCCATTAACATGGCATGTTTGCCACCTGGCGCTAGACTAATGGTTGATCCAGAAGCAATAACCCAACCATTAGTTGTGTGACGCATCTGCATAACGTTGTTAACCATCACCATATCGTGTAGTTCTGACATCGTGCTGATTGAGGTCCTTACTCCAATTAATCGAAGGTCACTATTGGTTAAATTTTCTATCTCTACGAAACCTGCTGTCATACTCATACCTGGCATTGGTTCCTTAATCCAAGCATTTGAAAATTGAACTTGATTTTCTGATACCTGCCCTGATACCACATTAGCCGACCACGCAACTATTAATACAAGAAATAACCGTATAAATTTCAATTTACTCTCCATATCGTTTTTTTACATCCAAACATAAAGCTGACAATATTATCAGCATAAAACTACCAAATAACGCAACCTACACTGCTATTCGTAACACTCAATAAAGCTAATATAACACCATTCCTTATGCTTCAACACCTGCTCCACTTTATGCACACAATCTGTGGATAACTCTGTTAACAAATATTGGAAAAAAGCCTCAAAGCCCATGATATAGGCCCTAGCAACAAAGTGGTTAAAAATTAACCAGTTTATTTTTTATCCTTTAAAATCAATATGTTATTAATATCAATCTGTTAAGTTAAGATAATTTGAAGGAATTAATCTGCTTTATACTGTTGTTTAAAAAATGTCCACAACACCCACTATAATTTTCAATGAGTTAGGTAAGTCAAGAAAAAATATCGCTAAAATATACAGAATAATGGTCTTTTACAGGACTAAAAATTGACAATTTTCAAAATCAATCACCTACAGCTGACGAATGAAGGGCTGACCCAAGATCACACTTTTAATATTTTCTGCTGTTTGATTTAAGATAGTCTGCCGAGCTTGGCGACTTGCCCACGCCGTATGAGGAGTAATAATGAGGTTATCTCTTTGCACAGCTAATAGTGGGTGATCTTTTGGCGGAGGCTCTTGCGTTAAAACGTCAACACCTGCACCCGAGATTTGACCTTCATCCAGCGCCCTAATTAATGCAGCCTCATTTACAATCCCACCACGAGCACAATTAATTAGTAATGCATGGTTCGGCAAAGCACGTAGCTGCGGCCAGTCGATTAAATTAGTCGTTTCTGGAGTTAGAGGGCAGTGCAACGATAATATATCTACTTGAGGTAACATTTTCGCTAATGGAATGCGACCATGAATAGGCTTACAACCTTGCCTAGCAGCAATTACTACAGTCATGCCAAACGCACGAGCTAGGTCAGCTACACCTTTACCTAAGTCTCCATGTCCCACAATACCGAGGGTTTTTCCCTCTAAACTTTCAATGGGGTAATCTAACATACAAAACTGCTTACTAGTGCTCCACTCGCCGTTGTTAATTGCTCGCCGATAACTGAGCATTTTAGTGCTGAGGCTAAGCATCAACATTAAACAATGCTGTGCCACAGCACTCACACCATATGCTTGACAGTTTTGTACACTGATGCCTAATTTTTTAGCCATTTCTAGATCAATGTTATTAACCCCAGTCGCAAGCACTATAATGTGTTTGAGATGGGGTAGTTGGGAGAGATATTTAGCGTCTAAGACCACCTTATTAACCAGGGCAATTTCAGCGCGAGCAAGGCGCATAAGCACTTCGTCTGGATGGGTGTACTGGTAGCAAACTAGGCTTTTTACAGCCGCTTTTATATCACTAAAATCTAGATCTTTAGGCCCTAAAGTTGCCGAATCCAATAAAACTGTACGCATAAACCAGGTGTCCTTTAATAAGTGAGCTACAAGGCCAGTTGTTGCTGTAAGCGCCAAAGAATTTCTTCAGCGTACACTTTAGCAGCTGGCTGCCCCTGATTATTAAGCACTTGTAAGTAGACACTAGTTAACGTTTCTTCAAAACTCAACTGAAACTGCCCAATATATGTATATTCTCCAGTATCACTGACTTCGCCCTGATCTTCATCTTCAAATACATAAATTACTTTGCCACCTAACCAGACTTTATAACCTTTTTTATCAGCCAAGTTTTGTTCCTTAGAAGCTAGTTTGGCATCTGCTGAATAAACAGGGCTATCACTTATTTGGTCTGCATCTTTACTACCACCTAACTGAGCTAGATTAATATTCACACCAGTTGCTCTAGAGCTGCCGCTGTGTAAACCTTTAAACCAACCCCATATACCACCAGAGTTGGAACCTGTTTGCTCTGACGTGCGTAGATTGCTTACATGGGTAAAGTAGACTTTGTTAACTTCGTTATCATGGCTACCAACATCAAACGAAGACATAGCTGCAAGAACCCGCGGCAAGGCCTCTTTATAACTCATACTAAGCTGTACTACAGGACGCCCATATTGGTCCTTACCTAACAAAGGTATTTGCTGCTGATTGGTTTCATCAGTTTTCTGTGCTACTTGAGCTGTTCGACTGAGGTATCGAAGTAATTCAAAAGTTATTTCAGACTCATTGGCTAATGTACGTCCAGACTCTTGCCAATTAACTGGTTTTTTTTGTGTTATTTCTAACTGCGTAAACTGTAAAAAATTCAAAGATAGCTCAATACGGTTTTTTATCGCTTCCCTTAACTCCACTTTCACCCGGCCATAGATAATGTCATCATCAGATTTAGTTAAGCTTCGAATCCAACGATTAATAAAGCCATCTGAGGGTACATTTTCAGACAGGGAGAACCACTGTGTTTCAATGGTGTTAGGGCTTGGCACAGTTTCTATCGTGATGCCTTGATTTGACCAAAACTGAGCAACCTGACCCTGCACCTTCGTTAAGCTGCCAGTTACACTTATGCGTTTTGTATTGAAACCACCCATTAAATGAGCAGAACTACTTCCAGCTTCGGCAAATACAAAATCAGGGCGGGGTGCAGTTTCGATTCCAGTTGATTGTTCCATCAACGCAGTCGTTGGTATAGTGAGCAAATCTCTTTGTATTTGAGTGTCATTGAGCCCTTGAGGCACAGTAATCCGATCTATCACTTTAGACTGTGCATAATCTAAGCTTTTATCCCTGAGAATACTATCGCTACCATTAGTCAGGAACGAACTCCCAGAGCATGCAGAGAGCACCATAGTTGCTACAAATAGCGGAAGAATACGCGTAAATCTAAAGCCTTGTTGTTTCAAAATGTCGTCCAGTTGTTTAAGATGTCTCAAAGATCACATCATAACACTTTTAATTGAGACTACCCATATGAGCATTACTATTGACCAACTAGTGCCCCACTTCACAGCCCCAGCAACAAGTGACATAGAATTTGATTTAAATCAATTAAAGGGTCAATTTATTGTGCTCTACTTTTACCCTAAAGACGCCACTCCCGGTTGCACTACTGAGGGACATGACTTTAATGGTTTATTGAGTGAGTTTGAACAACTCAATTGTAAAATATTTGGTATTTCAAGGGACTCGATTAAACAACACGAGAATTTTATCGCTAAACAAGGTTACAACTTTGAACTCATCAGCGACGAGAGCGAAGCGGTATGTCAGCTGTTTGATGTTATCAAATTAAAAAAGCTATACGGAAAAGAATATATGAGCATTGACCGTAGCACCTTTGTGATAAGCCCAGAAGGCATTTTAATACAAGAGTGGCGTGCTGTAAAAGTAACAGGCCACGCCCAAATTGTTCTAGATTACCTTAATCAGCTACCAACTTCTTAGGCCAGGCATTCATCACAGCTTTAATTAGCGTTGCCAAAGGAATGGCAAAAAACACCCCCCAAAGACCCCAAAGGCTACCAAAGAACAACACCGCTACAATAATAGCCACGGGGTGCAAATTCACAGCTTCTGAAAATAACAATGGCACAAGTACATTACCGTCGAGGGCTTGAATGATTCCGTAAACGATCATTAAAGTGTAAAACTCGGTAGAAACACCCCACTGAACATAGCCAATCAGTGCTACAGGTATTGTTACAAGCGTCGCTCCTATATAGGGAATGAGTACTGACAAACCAACGATCATAGCTAGTAGTGCAGCATAACTCAGCCCCAACCATAAAAAAGCAACGTAGGTCACACTACCCACGATAACAATTTCAACTACTTTGCCACGCACATAATTAGCAATTTGTTGGTCCATTTCTAGCCACACATGACTTAAAACGTTTCGCTCGTTTGGTAAAAATGACGTCAGCCAATGTACCATCATATGGCCATCTTTTAGAAAGAAAAACACCAAAATTGGCACCAATACAAGATACACCAGCCATGTAAGTGACTGGCCGATAGACGCTAATGAGATGGAGACTAAAAGCTGTCCAGCATTGCCAATTTCTGCCATAGCAGCATCAGCTATTTGTTTAATTTGGTCGGCACCCACCAATTTTGGATATTGTTCTGTTAACAACATGAACAAGCCCCTAAGCTTCTCCAACATTAACGGCAAATTACTTAACAAGTCTGTGGCTTGATGCCATAACAAGGGTAATACCATAAAAACAAAGGCCATTAGTAATGCGATAAATAAACTATAAATCCCCCACACAGCTGGCAAATGATTTACTCCAAAACGTTCCAGCCACTGCACTAAACCAAGGGTTAAATACGCTAAAATCATACTTGCAAACACAGGTGCTAGCGTGGAGCCAAACATCAAAATTGCGGTTAAACCAGCAGCCAACAAAACCACTAACAAAAGCGCTTGTTCATCAGCAAAAAAGTGATCCAACCAAGCACGAAATACTTTAAACATGTGTTATCCTAATTTATCTTTTCGATGAGGTAGTGATACACGCCATCAATACATTGATTTTGGTGTAAGGTGTGTCCCGTTAGTCGAGTCCAGGCTTCAAAGTCTCTTTTCGAACCTGCATCCGTAGCTAACACTTTAAGATGTTGGCCGGTATCTAGTAGACTTAAAGCGCGCTTAGCTTTTAAAAGAGGTAGGGGACATTGTAAACCCTGAACATCTAGTAGATGCTGCCATTGCGCTCCCTCCAGTGTCATATCATAGCCCATATCAGATCTCATCTTCGTTAAAAGGAATTTGCAATGAGAGTGCACATTATAGATCAAGCAGGCCCTCTGTCCAATCTATGCTTGGTATATTTTGTTAATCCTTTAATGCGCATCAGTTACTTGATGCTAGTGGCATTGTTATTACCAATGATGGCACTGCTGCAAACTTCTCATGCAGGTAACTTACCCACAATTAATGCCTACAATTCTACCGACATGAGTGTAGAGGATGAGTACCGTTTTGGTACGATCATTGCTGCCAGCATACGTAAACACGTTCCCTTATGGAATGACCTAGCAGCCTTAGACTTTCTTGAAGATCTAACTCAACCTTTGATAAGCCACAGCCAGCTTAGTAAAAAAAGCACTCAAATTTTTCTTGTACAAGATAGCAAGATAAACGCTTTTGCCGCACCAGGAGGTATTATTGGAGTAAATACTGGCTTAATACAGCAGGCAGGGTCTGTAGACGAACTAGTAGCAGTGCTTGCCCATGAAGTAGCCCATCTTAGCCTTCGCCATTATGTACAAACCCAAGCCCAAGAAAAAACTAAAGCCCCACTGTATCTGGGAGCGTTCATAGCATCTATATGGATTGCAGGAAATGTGAGCGGTGACATCGGCGAAGCGGGCCTTTATGCTACTCAGTCAGCCCTCCAGCGCGGCCAGCTAAGCTATAACCGTAGCCACGAACGAGAGGCTGACCGTATTGGCTTTGATTTAATGCAGCAAAGCCCTTTTGATGTCGCTCACATGCAACGTTTATTGCAACGACTACAGTCTCCTTATGTTACCCAGTCCCCTCAATGGGACTGGGCTCGCAGCCACCCTATTAACAATGAACGAGTAGCCGACATCAGTCAGCGTGTTTTAATCACTCAACAAAACCAGCTTGAGCATGGCTTTGACCTTAGTTTTGAATTACTAAAAATTTACCAAAGTGTAGCTTTATCTGGCTCTGCTAAACTATCGGTTGAGCAGATAATGGGCACGTTTGATCCACTAGTGAATCATTACAGCACTTTAGTTTTATTTTCTGAAGCTCTTGTTAACAAATCTGAAGGGGAATTAGACCTCGCTACTCAACAACTCAAAAAGATAGCGTTAGACCAACCTAATGCAACATTAGTTTGGTATAGCTGGATGCAGAGTTTACTGGGCCAGAAACGCACGCAAGAAGTGTTCAAACAGTTGAAGCTTCGAAAACTTCATCGCCGGGACAATAGCTTGTCACTTTGGGTCAATGCACTGGCTTTGCGCCAAGATGAACAATCAAAGGCTGCTGTTAATGTGTTATTAACTCTATTGAGGGACCAACCCACATGGACAGTAGGTTGGCGTACATTAGCCGAATGGGCCGCTGAAGATCAGCGCTTACAGTTAAATCACATGGCTCAATCACAATGGCACTTACTACGTGGTGAAGCAGAACAAGCACTTAAACAGGCTCAATACGCGAGTAAACAACTAACAGATGTCCAAGCTGGATCAGTTTTACTTCAGCAAAAAAAGGCCTTAACACTTCTAACAGACCAAGCAGAGTTTAATTAGCTGCTGCAAAATCCATCAGTCGTTGCAGCGGTTTTAGCGCTTGTTGCTGTAAGCCAACATCAATAATAATTTCATTATTACCATGTAACAGAACCTGCTCTATCTTATCAAGGTCGTTCATCGCCATCCAAGGGCAATGGGCACAACTTTGGCACGTAGCACCATTACCTGCCGTAGGTGCTTCCATTAGCAATTTATCTGGTGCCGCCTGTTGCATTTTATAAAATATGCCTCTATCTGTTGCCACAATAAACTCTCTATTAGGCAATGTTTGGGCTGCCTTAATGAGTTGTGTGGTGGAGCCAACAAAATCCGCAACTTCTACCATAGCGATAGACGACTCAGGATGAACTAATACTGCAGCATTGGGGTAAACTTGTTTTAGCTGCTTTACTCCTGACGCTTTAAATTCGTCATGTACGATACAAGAACCTTGCCAAAGTAGCATTTCAGTGCCCGTTTGTTTAGCAATATAGCGTCCTAAATGTTGATCTGGCCCCCAGATTATAGGCTTGCCTTCAGCAGCTAAATACTCCATCAATTTTACTGCAATACCTGACGTGACAACCCAATCAGCCCGAGCTTTTACAGCCGCCGATGTATTGGCATATACCACTACAGTATGGTCTGGATGTGCATCACAAAACGCACTGAATTGATCAGCAGGACAGCCTATATCAAGAGAACATGTCGCTTCTAATGTGGGCACTAGTACCCGTTTATCTGGACTAAGAATTTTAGCCGTTTCACCCATAAAGTGAACACCTGCAACAATCAAAGTAGATGCTGATGTGTCGCTACCAAAACGCGCCATTTCTAGGGAGTCTGATACACAGCCTCCAGTCTCTTCCGCTAATTCCTGGACTAAAGCATCGGTATAATAGTGTGCCACTAAGGTTGCATTTTGATCTTTTAGTAAACACTTAATGCGCACTTTTTGCGCACACACGTCGTTACTGGGGGCCAAAGACTTCAAATGTTCGTGAGCTAAATGTTCCTGTACCAATACTCTTGTGGCAATATCTGTTTGGCTCATTATCAAGTTTGCGCTATCAGACATGCTAATTTACTCGTTCGCGAGCTAAACGAGCAGCCGATGACTCTGGAAACTCACTTAGAACACGCTGCAGGGCTTCGTTCGCTTTGCCTACATCACCGATATTTTGATAAGCAACTCCAGCTTTATACAAAGCATCTGGTATTTTTCGGTGTTTTGGAAATTGAGTTATTACATGTTCAAAAGACTGAGCAGCCAAAGAGGCATCTCCCTGAACCATATAAACCTCTCCCAACCAGTAGTGAGCATTACCAACCAATGCACCTTGTGGGAAGTCCTCTACAAAGGCCAACAATGCAACAATAGAAGCATCATATTGGCGTTCTCTAATGAGAGCAAAAGCTGCTTTATAATCAGCTTTTTCAATTTCAGGATCATAAACTTCCTGAGCAACAACACCTTGTTCCAAAGAGGTAGCATCACTAACTTCGCTACTGGTGTCTTTAAATTGAACAACTTGACTAGTAACTGCTGTAGGAGGCGCCTCAGTTGCAGTTGCTGGCTGATTCGATAAACTTACGATACGACGATCTAAGTCTAAGTAACGTTGCTTCTGGTCTTGCTTAAGGCGCTCTAAACTATAGTTAAGCTCTTCTACTTGACCACGCAACTGTCGTAGTTCAAGTTGCAGTAGTTCCACAAAATCAGACATCTGAGCATTAGCATTATTTGTACTAGCCGATAATGCCACACTATTAGGTTGTATGGGCTTTTGGATATCTAAAGACGGGATAGCTATATCATTAGCCAAATCACTTACTGGTACTGAGTTATTGGCAAAAACGTGTAATGAGGTAACCAATACAACTATCGATAGGATAAAACGACTAATCGTTTGAAACATACAAGTAAACCTCAGAAAGCACCAAGTTAAAAAAAACCACCGCTATGCAGGGCACAACGGTGGTATTTAGCGCGTATAAAAACTACATTACAACCAGAACCAATAGCGCCAAT
>MDSY01061749.1_pt1 | contig 18577 bp, 20 predicted proteins | sample 811131 | NCBI WGS metagenome assembly MDSY01 (sample SAMN05326643, study PRJNA326480) | marine metagenome | isolation source: seawater | place: Atlantic Ocean: South West | collected 2010
ACGCAAGGAGCTGGCATAATGAATACATTATTTGAAGGTCACCAGCCTTGGTATGGACCAATTCCACAGCGTATTTCAGGAGCTTTAGTCGCCGATCGAAATGGAAAGGTTACTACATATGCCTGTGTAGGAATGGCAGATAGAGGAGAGCTTTTTACACCCGTTGGTACTGATGTCTATGATGGAATGATCATAGGGGAAAGAAATAGAGAAGGCGACTTAAGTGTTAATATTTGTAGGGAAAAAAAATTGACAAATATGAGAGCAGCTGGCTCCGATAACACCGTAACTCTCCGACCTCCTAAACGATTATCATTAGATCAATATGTGGAGTTTATTGCAGAAGATGAGCTAGTAGAAGTCACTCCGGAAAATATTCGCCTTAGAAAAATGGAGCTGGACCAAAACAAAAGAATAACTATGAAGAGAAAAGAAAAATACTCTTCTGAGTAAAACTATATGTCATAAATCAATATTGTAGATTTATATTATGAATAACTAAATTATTAATTATGAAATATCTAAAGTATTTTATATCACCGCTTACAGTTATTGCAGGGCTTTTCTTTATTTTACAAGGGAAGCATTATCCCACAGCATTTTTCCTAGGGTATTCACTTTTTGTTATTTTGGGTGATTATTTAATTAAAGAAGATTCGTCTGAGTATGATTATAAATATCCTTTTTTACTAAACCTTTCTATATATATCAACCTACCATTATTATTTATATTTATATCGGTATCAGTTTTCTCACTAAGTTCACAGCCTTCTATTCTTTTTTCTTCCATTTTTAGCGATTCATTTAATTTGCACCTTGCTGCAACTAGGGATTCATTCACGTTTTTGGATTCAGCTTCCCTTGTTATTTTATCGGGTTTATTTATTGGTATGATGGGAACCGTCACAGGTCATGAGCTTGTGCATCGAACAAAAAATAAATTTGATATGTTTATAGGTAATTGGTTATTGGCATTTTCATGGGATTGTACCTTTGCGATTGAGCATGTATATGGACATCATAAGAATGTTGCAACGTCTATTGACCCTGCGACAGGTAAAAGAGGTGAAAATATTTATAAATTTATCATTAAAGCTATTTTTATCGAACATAGAGATGCTTGGATAATTGAATACAATCGGTTAAAACTAGCTAAGAGAACCCTTTTTAGTTATAAAAATAGAATGCTTATAGGTTACCTAAGAAGCATAGCGGTTACCTTACTTGCCTATCTAGTAGGTGGGATAATTGGTATGCTCATGTATCTTTTAATTTCATTTATCGCTAAATCGCTTTTAGAATTAATTAATTTTGCTGAGCATTACGGATTAGTTAGAGTTGAGGGTCAACCAGTCCACCCTAGACATTCATGGAATTCAAATGCCACATTAAGCAGTCTTTATTTATATAATGTTACAAGACATTCATCTCACCATGAAAAATCTCATTTGAAATATTGGGAATTAAAATCATACAAAGATTCACCAATTATGCCTCAAGGATATTTAACCATGCTGTACTTGGGATTGATAGCTCCATTTATTTTTCATAGAGTTATGGCCAAGAAATTGATTGAATGGGATGAGATATATGCTTCCGATGAAGAACGAGTGCTCGCAAAAGAGCAGAATAAAAATAGCGGAATCCCCTTATTGGTAAATAGCTTGTAAAACCAAAAGCTTTATAAGCTATTAAATTAATATTTAAAATGTTTTATTTGTTCTCCCTCATCTCCAATGCGGGTCATTGCTTCAATTCCCATATTGATATGTAAATCTACATACTTGCGAGTAACCTCAGCATCTTTCTCTTGAGTTTTTATTCCTTCTGGAGTCATAGGAGTATCGCTAACAAGTAGAAGGGCGCCTCTATTAATTTCATTTGCAAAACCAGTGATAAAGATTGTTGCAGTTTCCATATCAATTCCCATTACACGAACTTTACGTAAGTACTTCTTGAACTTTTCATCGTGCTCCCAAACTCTTCGATTTGTAGAATAGACTACACCGGTACGATACTCAATTTTATTATCTACTAGGATCTCAGAAACATACTTATGAAGTTTAAATGATGGCATTGCGGGTACCTCTTGAGGGAAATAATCATTACTCGTACCTTCGCCTCTAATAGCTGCTGTTGGGAGAATAAAATGTCCAATATCGGTAGTTTTCTTTAAGCCGCCACACTTGCCCAAGAAAAGAACACCTTTTGGGCCAACGCATGATAATAAATCCATGATTGTTGCAGCATTGGCACTACCTATGCCAAAATTAATTATACTTAATCCTTCAGAGTTAATTGCGGAGGTCATGGGACCTCCCAGTCCATTGATTTTTACATCAAATCTTTTGGCGAATTTTTCAACATAGTTTTGAAAATTTGTCAATAAAATCCACTCTCCATATTTTTTTGGATCAGTTCCAGTATAGCGTTTTAACCAGTCATAGGTTATGTCTTTTTTATTTTTCATTAGATTCTTTCCTTTTAAAAAGCATGGCTTTTTCAAATTGATTTTCATCCCCATTTCTCAGGCGTTGAATATTACTTCTATGGGTAAAGATTATGAACCAAGGTACTAATAAACTAAAAACCATTATTGATAAGGGAGCTGGTGTTAAACCTAGAAACGGAGGAAGTAAAAATAATAGAATAGGCAATGAGCAGGAAGCAATTATTGATGCTAATGAAACATAGCCAGTTAGCATAATTATAATGATTGCGATCCCTAGGCAAAACGGAAATACAGTTGGGAATAGGGCTATCATCATTCCCCCAAGAGTCCCAACACCTTTGCCTCCTTTAAATCCTCCAAAAATTGTATAGGTATGTCCAAGTACCGCTGCAAATCCACATAATATTTGCAATACACCAAGATCAGAAATAGTTTGTAGTTCAAAAAATGCTGGAGCAAGTATTGCAGCAGGAAGCCATCCTTTTAAGACGTCGATAATAACAACAACTAATGCTGGCCTCCATCCAAGCACTCTAAATACATTCGTACCTCCAGCGTTACCACTCCCGTGGTCGCGAATATCTATACCTTTAACAATCTTACCTACAATGATACTTGTTGGTGTAGATCCGATGATATAGCTTGCAAAAAGCAATAATATTAAAGATATATATTCATTCATAATGGTTAATTCTCTATAATTTGGATTGAAAAAACTAACCCACCAGGTCCAGCGTGCACTGCAAGGGCTGGGCCCATTTCAGCAATAATTACATTACTGGATCCATAAATCTTCTTCAGGTCATCAGCCCATCTTATTGCATATTCTTCCATTTTAGCATGCGCAATTCCAATTCGCACAGCGGTATTTGATGGAATTTTCTTCTCGACAAATTTTCTAAATTTATTAGCTTTATTTTTGTTACCAAATGTCACTCCTACAGCTTTTAGAGCACCACTTGCATCAAATGAAAGAATAGGATTTAATCTAAATAGGTTTGCTATTTTTTTTACTTTTTTTGAAATCCGTCCACCTTTAACGACATTGTCCAATGTTTCAAGCCCTAGAAAAACAGATGTATTTTTTACAGCCTTGTCTACAGTGGAAAATATTTCATCTATATTCTTTTCAGTCTTAACTGCTTCCGCAACACTTAATGCGATTAAACCTAATCCAATAGATGCATTATAGGAATCAACTACTTTAATTGGAAATTTTGGTATTGCTTTGGATGCAGTTAGTGCGGACTGAAATGTACCACTAGAGTTAGCAGGGATATGGATTGAAACTGCAGATTCATAATGATTGGAAAGAAATTTATATTGCCTTCTAAAATCACCAGGTGATGGCTGCGATGTTTGTGGGTGAATTGGATTATTATCCAGTTCATCCCAAAATTCTGAAGATGAAAGGGACACTTTGTCAACATAATGAGTATCACCAAAATTTAGTCGAACTGGAATCATATGAATATTGTAATCATCAAGAATTTCTTCAGGTAAATCTCCGCCGGAATCAATTATTATTGCGGTAGATGAATGTTGCGAGTGGGCATCAGCTTGCTGTTTGATCATGTCATCGGTCTTTTCACCTTGAACAGCGCCAAATTCACTACATATTTCAAAAACCTTGCGAGGTTCATCGGAATGTATGTGGACTTTTGCTTTTGTTTTTGTTCCGGCAAGAACAATACTATCCCCAACATCCATTAATTTTTCTTGAATAAGTCGTCGAGGTATTTCATCTCCTAGGATAATACATTCTGTACAATATCTATATTTTTCATTTAATGTAGCATCTATTTCATTGCTATCATCAATCACTTTCAAATCTGTTTCTGTTATTATTCCTGAATCAATAAATTCTTGAACACCCTCGAGCATATCTACGAACCCCTGAGCTCCGGCATCCAATACTCCAGCTTTTGCTAGAACATCTAAATGCTTAGGAGTATCTTCAAGTGATTGTTGAGCGATACTGAGACTTTTGGAGAGTAATAGTTTTATATCATTAGTTTCCTTAGAAAATTTAAGCAGAGCCTCACTCCAATCGCGAATAACAGATAAAATCGTACCTTCTTTTGGCTTAATTAATGCATCGTAGGCATAATCTTTTGCATGGCTTGCAGCTTCTGCTAAATCTGATGCGAATAATATAGTTTTGTCTTTTATACCATCAGCAAACCCTACAAAGAATTGAGCTAATATAGCTCCAGAATTTCCCCTTGCTCCATCCAATGCGCTATCAGCGATTGACATGCTCATTTTATTTATATCGCTATAGGCTCTATTACGAATTACCTCTTCAATAGTAGTTAAGGTGTAGGCCATATTCGTTCCAGTGTCGCCATCTGGGACTGGAAAAACATTAATTTTGTTCAAGTATTCTTGTCGAGAAACTACGCGTTTAAGACCAGCGGTTAAGGATCTGTGCAAACGAACACCATCAATATAATTTATTCCCATATCAGTCCTTTAAATCAGGCAGTTTATCGCTAATTGAAACATTATTATCAAGGATGCCGCCTGAAACAATCGTTCGCAATCCAGATTCTACCGAAATATCTGGGTGAATAGCATCTTTTTTAGGAACAATAATAAATACACCTGATGTTGGATTAGGGGTGGTAGGCACAAATAAATGATAAAAAATATCACCTTTTTTATTTTTTGATTCATTGGTAACAAATGCCATTGTCCAAAGACCTTTTCTAGGGTATTCAATTAAAATAACACGTTGAAATGATTTTGCTGCAGAACCTGAGAAAGCCCCAGTTATTTGCTTAATAGAATTATATATTGTGCTGACGATCGGAACTCTAGCTACTACAATCTCGCTCCATTTTAAAATTGTCCTACCAAGAACATTTGTAACGAATAATCCAATAATAAAAATAAATAAAATAGTTAAAATTATTCCTAGCCCAGGAATTTCTATTCCTACCAACTTCAATAAAGGCTCTGCCAAGCGATTAAGGAAGTCAAAGAGGAGTCGAATAATCCAATAAGTAGCCATAATTGGCATAAGAGCAATTAGCCCTGCAAGAATTCGTCTTTTTATGATTTGCCACATAGTATTATTTATCTGAAAGTTAAATGACACCTTCCATCTTCAGAAGATATTTTTTTATGCTTAAACCACCCCCATAACCACCCAAATTCCCATTGGCGGCTACTACTCTATGGCATGGAATAATTATTGGAATCAAATTCGTTGCATTTGCTGATCCTACAGCACGATATGCATTAGGACTTCCAGTTTTTATTGCAATTTCTTGATAGGTTCGAACCTCTCCATATGGAATCTTCATTACAGTAAGTAATACTTTCTGATAGAAAGAAGGCATTGAGATGTCAACTTTAATATCAAAAAATTTCTTATTATTAGAGAAATAATCATTGATTTGCTTTATTGGTTTTTTCAATGACATCTTATCCTTTACTAAATTATAATCATCTTTATTCTGTTCAATTTCTGATAAAAATGCTGAGATTTTTTTTTCAAAAACAATGCGCTTCAATCCTTTTTCAGATTGAATCAACATAAGCTCACCGATTGGGGTTTTAATCATCGCGTATCTATAGGATTGCAAATGATACCTACCCAGTGCTTTTTGATGGAGAGCTTACAAGATAGCCACCAGCAATAATTAGAACTGATCCAATAATTGCAAGCGCCGGGAGAGCTTCTCCCAAAAAAAACCAACCCACTACTGTCGCGATAATAGGAGGATAAAAAGCAGTATAGCTTATTTGAGTTACAGGGAGATGATTAAATAGCCATATATATATACCCCATGTCATTACTGTCCCTGGAATAGTCAGAAAAAAAATAGCAAATAAGTTTTTATTATCTATTGGAATAAAGGCATTATTCTCAAAAATTAGTGCACAAATTAGAAATAATACCCCAGAAAGGGTCATGCCAACCGCATTTAAATGATACGAGTTGATCGAGCTTTTTTGCATTTTTAAATAAACATTTGGCCAAGCTGCAAGTACGACAGATAATAAAATAGCAATAATCCCAAATGTTGCTTGTCCTTCACCTAGCATATCTCTTTCATAAAATAAGAGTATTGTCCCAATTAGACCTATTAACATCCCAAAAGTCTTCTTTTTATTTAAGCGATCATCTGGTAAATAAAAATGCGCCATCATTGCTACGCATATCGGCAATAAGCCCCAAATTATTGCCCCAAGATTAGAATAAACATATTTTGCTCCCCAGTAGGTGAGATAATAGCATAGAGAAAAATTAAAAAAAGTGAATAATAAATATACGTTCTTAAGATCTGTGGTTAGATTAACTTTATGACCTTTAATAAAATACATGATCCAAAAAATTATTCCCGCAATGGAGAATCGAATTGAAAGACCAGTATATAATGGCATTTCAGCAAGACTAATCTTTAGATACATCCATGTAAATCCCCAGAGGACACACATCAAGGCATAGAGCATATAGACTTTTGTTTTCATAAAAAAAAAGCTCTGATTTTACAGAGCCTTCCTAAAGTTTAAAGTAAAATTGAAAGAATTATTTTTTTGCATTATCATGGAGAAAAATTACAAGAGGACTAGCAATATAAACCGATGAGTATGTTCCAACAATAACACCAATGATCATTGCAAAAGCAAAGTTATGTATTACCTCGCCACCAAATAACCATAAAATCATTACCACAACAAAAGTTGTTAGTGAAGTAATAATTGTTCTAGAAAGTGATTTATTAATACTTCTATTTACAATCAGAGTATACGAATCACGTTTAGATGATTTTAAATTTTCGCGTATTCTATCAAAAATCACAATAGTATCATTGAGAGAGTATCCTACAATGGTTAAAAATGCAGCTATAATCGGAAGACTGATTTCGTAAGAAAGTAGTGAAAAAATACCAAGCGTGATTAAAACGTCATGAGATAATGCGGCAATGGCTCCTAGCGCAAATTTGAATTCAAAGCGAACTGAAATATAAAGAAGGATGAGTGCAAGAGCTGAGAAAATTGCCATTACGGCTTTTCCACTAAGCTCCGATCCAATTTTTGGACTTATTATACCTTTACTGAGTACAAATTCAGTCATGTTTTTAGGAGTTTTATTTGGAAAAGATTCAAATAGATGAACCGCGATTTTTTGCGCAAAATTTGATGGTGAGTTTTCAATATGAGGAACACGGACTGATACAGCAGCTTTACTACCAAAATGCTTTACTTCTTCTCTACTAAAGTCAAACTTTTGACCATCAATATTAATATTACTCATTTTTGAACGCACTTCTTCAACATTTATATCTTCAGTATACTGAACTGCTACAAATGTTCCGCCTTTAAAATCGATGCTCAATTTAGGACCTCCATTAATAACCAGAGAGGCTATGCCAGCAAGGGCTATCAGCCCTGATAGAGCAAGTGCGAATGATTTTTTACCCATAAAATCAAAATTTGAATTCTTTAAAATTCTCATATACTAAGTTTTGAAAAACCTTTACGATTTACAAATGCATTAAAAATTGTTCTAGTTACAAAAATTGCCGTAAACATTGATATCAATATCCCCCAAAATAAGACTGTTGCAAATCCACGAATAGGGCCAGTGCCGAATTGCCATAGGACTAATGCAGCAATCAATGTTGTCATGTTCGCATCAATAATTGTTGTCAATGCACGATCATAGCCGCCATCAATAGCAGCTTTTGCTGTTTTTCCTTTATCAAGCTCTTCTCGAATACGTTCAAAAATAATTACATTCGCATCAATTGACATCCCAACCGTTAATATTAATCCTGCAATACCAGGAAGCGTTAGGGTGGCATGAAGTGAGGCCAATATCGCTAAAACAAGTACAATATTCCAAATCAATGCAAAATCAGCTATAGTTCCAGCTACTCGATAATAAAGAATCATAAATAACAATACAATAGCAAGACCAATCAATACTGATTGAGTTCCACTTTTTACTGAATCTGCTCCTAGCGATGGACCGATAACTCTTTCTTCAATTATATCAACAGGCGCAGGTAGCGCACCAGCTCTTAAAACAATTGCTATATCTTTTGCTTCGTCAATATTGGCAAATCCTTCTATAAGGGTTCCACCCCCAGATATTTTCTCTCTAATATTTGGAGCCATATGTACTTTTTTATCTAGAACGATAGCAACTTGCCTACCAATATTTGAACCAGTCATAATTGCCCATTTTCTAGCTCCATCAGAGTTCATTGAAAGATTTACAATCGGTTGACCAGCAGAAGTTGTTCCTTGAGGTCCTAAGTTGGCTTTGGCTTCTTCGACAACACCACCAGTTAGCTCAGCTTGATCATCTAATAGATATAGAGCATACATTTTTTCTACCGATCCATCTGTAAGCGCATATTCCTCAGCTTTATGACTAAAGAGAAAATTCGCGCCTATCGATGCTAATCGTTCTTGAACCTCAGGCTTCTCTATCAATTTTTTTAATGCATAGGTATTTTTCTCAGGAACACCGATTGAATTACCTAAACTTCTTAACATTGATGAAAATGGTCGTTCTGCAAAAATGTCCTCATCTACTATAGCAGAATCTGCTTCCTCATTAGTCTCTGTTGCTCCAAAAAGTTCACTTACAGATACAGCTTGATCATTACTAATAGGATCTGATTTTTTATTTTCAGACTTTAATTCTTTTGCTACAGAAGCTAAAGATTTATCTTTTTTGAGAACCTGATCAATTTTAATCATTAGATCATTGGTTGTAGTAACGTCTTTCACCAAGTAGAATTCAAGAAGCGCTGTGCTTTCAAGCAGGGAACGAGCTCGCTCCGAATTTTGAACACCAGCTAGCTCAACGATTATACGTTGAGTACCTTGCTTTTGAATGGTTGGTTCAGCCACACCAAATTGATCAATACGGTTTTGAAGAATCTCTAATACGCGATTAATAGCATCTTCCGCTTCTTCTTTTAAAGCACTAGTTATATCATTTGTATTTGATCCATAGTCATAATAGTACCTAGAGAGCTTTAATTGTTTTTTATCAATAAGCATAGAAAATAAATTAAAGAAGTCTGCTTCTGGTGAAGCTGAAATTTCTTTACGAATATCCTCAAAGACTGAGGAAAGCTTTTGATCCTTATTGATTGCAATATTTTCAACAAGTGTAGGTATGTCTACTTCAAGAGCAATATACATTCCACCTTTGAGATCAAGCCCTTGTTTAATTGCTCGAGATTCTAAGGTTTCAAGATTACCTTGTTCTAAAAGGACGCTTTTTTCATCTTCAGATAATGTTTGAAGTTTAATGCTTGGCCAAAGCGACCAGATTCCCCATACAAGGACTAATCCAATTAGTAAAAATCGTGGTGTTAGTTTATTTTGCATAAAATATATTATTAATTGCTTTAAGGACGGGGAATATACTCTTGGATTTACCTATTGAACAAGCATGTGAACGAATTATTATACAATATTGAATTTTGCACCTATTTTTTTAAAAGCATCTAATGCTTGATCTAAATGCGATTCAGTCATTGCAGCAGAGATCTGAACTCTTATTCTAGCCTCATTTTTAGGAACAACTGGGTAGAAAAATCCAATAACATAAATCCCCTCTTTTAATAAATCTGCAGCCATTTGTTGAGCAATTTGTGCATCATAAGTCATGATTGGGATAATAGGATGTTCACCTTCTTTTATTTCAAAGCCAATCCTAGATATTTCTCTACGAAAATATTGCGTATTTTTTTCAAGCTTATCCCTTAATTCTGTTGATTCTGAAAGCATTTCAAAGGCCTTAATACCTGCAGAGGTTATTGCAGGAGCTAGAGTGTTTGAAAAAAGATAAGGCCTTGAGCGTTGGCGTAATAAATCTATGAATTCTTGCTTACCAGTAGTAAAACCACCCGAAGCTCCACCAAGCGCCTTTCCAAGGGTTGAAGTCCAAATATCAATTTTTTCCATAACATTATGGTGTTCTGCAGATCCTCTTCCGGTCTCTCCTATAAATCCAGTGGCATGACTATCATCAACCATGACTATTGCATCATATTTTTCTGCAAGAGTAGTTATTTGATCAAGTTTTGCTATGTAACCATCCATTGAGAAAACACCATCCGTTGCAATTAAGCGTATTTTTGCATTTTGCGATTTGATTAGTTGTTTCTCTAAATCTTTCATATCATTGTTTTTATAGCGATATCGTTGGGCCTTGCAAAGCCTGATGCCATCAATAATAGAAGCGTGATTTAATGCATCAGAGATGATAGCATCATTTGGGCCTAAAAGCGTTTCAAAAAGCCCACCATTTGCATCAAAACATGAGGTGTATAAAATAGTATCTTCAGACCCAAAGAAATGAGAAATGGTTTTTTCGAGATCTTTGTGTATGGTCTGCGTTCCACAAATAAAACGGACAGATGCCATACCAAAGCCATATTTATCTAATGCTTGCTTTGCAGCAGAAATCAAGCTTGGATGATCAGCGAGACCTAAATAATTATTGGCGCAAAAATTAAGTACGTTTAAACCTTGATCTGTTGAAATATTAATACTTTGTGAAGAAGTGATTGGCCTTTCAACCTTATAAAGCCCCTCATCTTTAATTTCTGAAATAATTTTCTTAAAAGAATTCACCACTTTAAAACAACCTTTCCGCAATTTCCTGATTTTAACACTTCAAAGGCATCTTGGAAATCATCAATATTAAATTGATGCGTTAATACCTCAGAAATTGATAAGCCACCTCTAACCATTTGAGTCATTTTGTACCATGTATCATACATTTCTCTTCCATATATACCTTTAATATTTAGCCCTTTAAAAATAACATCATCCCAGTTGATCTTTGTTGATTTTGGTAGCAGTCCTAATAGTGCAATATTTCCACCATTATACATGTGATTGATCATCTCATTAAAAGCTTGTGGGCTTCCAGACATTTCAAGCCCTATATCAAAACCATGATTAATATTGAGGTCTTCAAAAGTATCTTTTATTTGCTCTTTTTTTGGATTAATTGTTCTTGTGGCTCCTAGCTTTAATGCTAGATCTAATCGATAGTCATTTATATCCGTGATTACAATATTTCTTGAGCCAGAGAATTTGCAAATTGCTACAGCCATGATTCCTATGGGACCTGCGCCAGAAATCAATACATCTTCACCGGTCAAATTATACGTAAGTGCCGTATGCACAGCATTTCCAAATGGATCAAAAAAAGCTGCAATTTCTGATGATATATCTTTATGAATAGGCCATACATTTGATTCAGGTATAACTAAATATTCAGCAAATGCCCCATTTCGATGAATTCCAATTCCAATAGTTTTATGGCATAGATGGCGTTTTCCAGCTCTGCAATTTCGACAATACCCACAAGTTAAATGCCCTTCTCCAGAGACGCGATCCCCTACCTTGTAATGCGTTACTCCTGCTCCAATTTCCTCAATAATGCCACAAAATTCATGCCCTATGATTAGAGGCAATTCAAGATTCTTTTGCGCCCATTCATCCCAGTCATATATATGCATGTCGGTACCGCAAATTGCAGTATGCGTTATTTTAATCTTTACATCATTTGTTTCGCATATTGGGTTATCGACATTCTCCATCCATATCCCTGCTTCAGGCGAACGTTTTACAAGTGCTTTCATAAGGTTTTTATATTCATTGATTGTTCTAAAAAATTTAATGGGTTATACTTACCATACACAATGGAATAAACTTAGGAGGTTATTATTCGTTTATGCGGATTCAGACTCAGTTTCTTATTATAAATATTATTGGCGGAATTGCTGTTCTTGGTGGCTATGTAGTTGCATTAATAAATCATCCCAATACTAGAGGTGAGCTTTGGGGTGGGGTACCGGAAAATTTACGATTTTGGATTACTTCATTTATGTTTGTTTCTGCTTTTGGTTACTGCTTGGCAATGTATTATTTAATTTTTCAAGATGGATTAAGCTTGGATTTCTTTTGGGGAAAATTAAATGCCAATTATATGAAAGGACTATTAATTATTTTCCTTTTAACCGCTGCTTGCTGGATTCATACAACCTTTAGTTATCTAGAAACTGGAAATCAAGTTTTATGGACTTTTGTCCAAATCGAGCTTTGGCTGACTGGAATTTCAATTTTTCTTATGATGATTGGTCTTGCTACAGCTAGTGGAATCAATAATAATTTTCTTCATAGCTCATCCGTAATAGGTCTTCTTATTATTTCCTTTCATTGTTTAGCGCTAGATGCAATGTTATGGATTAGTAGATTCCCTATTAAACATTGATTAAGACTTAGTTATCTTTTGTCAGAATTAAAAAAATCATTAGGACTAATTGATGGTATTTCATTATTAATTGGAATTACTATTGGTTCAGCTATTTTTGCCACACCTCAAATTATTGCATCTTATAGTGATTCATTTTTCAGCATCATCTTGCTTTGGATAGTTGTCACTTGTTTCGTTTTTATCGGTTCATTGATTTATGCTGAGCTAGGATCTCGTTTTCCTAATACTGGAGGAGAGTATATTTATATTAATAAGGCTTTTGGTCCTTTTTGGGGATTTATTTTTGGATGGTCTCAATTATTAATTATTAGGACCAGCCCCGCTGCAGGAATAAGTCTAATTACTGCAAATTATATCGGATATTTTATTGAAATGAATCAATTTCAAAAAAATATTGTAGCGATTGCCATTATCATCATATTTGGTATAATTAATTTTATGGGCGTTGAAAGAGCTAGCGCATACAATAAATTTTCATCCTTAGTAAAGACAATAGGGATTGTTGTATTTACATTTGCTGGGTTGATGATTTTTGGCGGAGATTTTTCAAATTTACCTGAGTCTATAAATTCTACTCAAAATTTAGGTCCGATAGGAAATGCGGTAGCTGCAATAATTTTAGTCTTATTCTCTTATTTGGGTTGGGATAGGGTTGGCTATGTTGCGGGAGAGATGAAAAATCCCAAAGATATTATTCCGCGGACGATGTTTTATGGAATTGGTACGATTGCAATTATATATCTTAGTGCAAATCTTTTATATCATACAGTAATGGGATTAGAGGGTGTGAGAAATAGCAATATTGTTGCATCAGATACCGCATCCATCCTCTTTGGTAATATAGGAGCTTCAATAGTATCCATGATTGTGATTATTTCAGCTACAGGAAGTATTAATGGGACAATGATGTCGGCTAGTAGACTGTACTACGCTATGGCCAAGGATGGGTTATTATTTAGCTGGTTTAACCATATTCATCCAAGTTTTAAAACACCTACGCACTCAATCATCGCCCATTGTATATGGGGAATAACCTTACTTGTAGTCAGACAAAATTTTGAAACCATTGTGTCTGGAATGGTGTTTACGATTCTTATATTTTATATTGTAACTACTTTAGCCCTATTTAGATTCAGAAAATTAAATATTGGCCAGGAGGGATATCGTATCCCTTTTTATCCATTATTACCGTTAATATATCTAATTGGATTAATTGTGCTCGTATCATTAAGATTATTTTATCAATTTAATTTATCAATTCAGGATTTAAGCTTTGTGCTGACAGGGGTGCCAATTTATTTTCTTTTTTTTAAGCAGAAAGTTAATCGCTAACTTTAGCCCCATTATTTAATCAGATATAATTAATTATGAGTAAAATTGTTTCACTAACAAATCAAAAAGGCGGAGTTGGAAAAACAACTACCTCTGTTAATCTTGCAGTAAGTTTTGCAGTTTCAGAGGTAAAGACTTTGCTGATTGATTTAGATCCACAATCAAATGCTACGACAGGTCTAGAGGCATTGATTGAAAATCCTCAAGGAACAATTTATGATTCAATCGTTGGAAAAGAAAAAGCCTCAAATGTTATCAGTTCGACAAAATTGGATTGTTTAGATATCATTACTTCAACAAATGATCTAGTTGGAGCAGAAGTAGAATTAGTAAATCTAATGGCGCGCGAAAGGCAACTTGAAAAAGCATTGAAATCGGTACAAAAAAAATATGACTACATTTTAATTGACTGCCCACCATCACTTGGTTTATTAACATTAAATGCGCTAACCTGTTCAAACTCAATAATTATTCCAATTCAGTGTGAATATTATGCCCTAGAAGGATTAGGTCAGTTATTAAACACCTTCCGATTGGTTCAAAAGAATTTAAATCCAAAACTTGAAATTGAAGGCGTTCTGCTAACGATGTATGATTCTAGATTGAACCTTTCCAGTCAAGTAGCAGATGAGGTGAGAAGTTTTTTTAAGGACAAAATATTTGAAACCGTTATCAATAGAAATGTTCGTTTAAGCGAGGCGCCAAGTTTTGGAAAGCCAGCACTGCTTTACGATGCAAATTCTACAGGTGCTCAAAATTATTTATCCTTAGTTGAGGAGATATTACATAATGGCAACTAAGAGACTAGGAAAAGGACTTGAAGCTTTAATTCGTTCGGATCATGCCGTAAAAAAAGAGCATATAAGCCACTCTGGCGTTACGCAAATATTATTATCAAAGATTAAAGCAAATCCTTATCAACCAAGAAAAGAGTTTAATAAGGATGCTTTGACTGACCTCGCTTCATCAATCAAGCAAAAAGGAGTTATTAGTCCAATTACTGTATGTGAAGAAGGTAATGGTTATATTTTAATCGCTGGAGAGCGAAGGCTCAGGGCATCTAAGTTAATTAAGCTTAAAGAGATTCCAGCATACATCATGGAAGTAAAAAATGATTCAGATATGATGCAAATAGCTCTTATTGAAAATATCCAACGAGAAAATTTAAATCCAATGGAAGAATCCGAAGCATATGCATTATTAAATAACCAATTCAAACTTTCACAAAAAGATATTGCAAAATCTGTTGGGAAAAATAGATCTACTATAACAAATTCATTAAGATTGCTTCAGCTTCCTTCGGAAATACGCAAAAGCCTCAAACATGATAAAATTTCTGCAGGCCATGCTCGCGCCATTCTTTCTATGTCCACAAAGACTGGAATGCTAAAGCTTTGGAAAATGATTTTAAAAGATGGGCTATCTGTAAGGTCTGCAGAAAAAGTTGCTAAAGGTTCAGCTAAGATCAAGTCAGCTAAAACAAAAAGCCTCAAAACAAAAAGTAAATCTACTCGCTCTTTAGAAAATGAACTGATTTCAATTCTTGGCACAAAAGTTAATTTGAATGCTAGGGGAAATCAATCCGGATCAATATCAATTGAGTATTTTACCCATGATGATCTTGAGCGAATATTAGAATTATTACGAAGCATAGATAATTAAAAAATGAAACCAAGTCGATATACTTTTTTAATTGTGCCTGACCATGATGGAGATAGTAGGCGATTTTCAATATCAAGGAATGGAACACTATTTATTTTGATATCATTCATTATATCGATCGTAGCTGTAGTCTTATCTTATATTTATCTTATTCCTATCGCGGTTGACTATACTCGTATGGATTATCGGTATAATGAAGTGATTGGTGAAAGAATTGAAGTTTTAGAATTATACAGAGACCTTGAAAGAATGAAGCAGATGGAAATCGTTGTTCAAAAAGCCTTAGGTATGGATCTTGGTGAAAGCGATTCTACCGATTCAGGGCTATCCAAAATGATGGATGATTACCCAATTAAATTAACCTATCTTGATAACGTGCCGTCTTTATTGCCAGCTGCAGGTGTCTTAACGCAAGATATGATAGTTTCCAATAAAGAGGATATTAGAGAACATTTCGGGGTTGATATTGCAGTTCCACTAGGTGAGCCCGTAATGGCATCAGCATCAGGACAAGTTGTATTTTCTGGATGGACGACAGAACTTGGAAACTTGGTGATTATTTATCATGGAAATGAGTATTTTACTTATTATGGTCACAATGAATTAATATTAGTAAAACCTTACGAAAAAGTTAAGCGAGGTGATGTAATTTCAACTTCTGGAAATTCAGGAATAAGTTCAGGACCTCATCTTCATTTTGAAATTTGGAAAGATGGGGAACCTATTGATCCTTTATTGTATTTTCCAGAGCTAAATCAATCAAATATTAGTGTGAAATAAATTATGGCTAAAAACGATTATAAAGATGTACATACAATGATTGGCACAGATGCTGTTATCCAAGGCAATGTTACCTGCCAGGGTGGCGTTGCTGTCTATGGAAAAGTATTTGGCGATGTTGTTTCAGAGGGGCCAGTACGAATTGCTCGCGGAGGAGAAGTTCATGGAAATGTGCAAGCTAATGACTCTCAAATAGGCGGCATGGTAGATGGAAATGTTCGAGTAGAAAATAGAGCAGTTTTAGGATCTGAGTGCAACTTAAAAGGGGATTTAGTATATAGAACCCTAGTAATTGAAGAAGGCGCTCAGTTCCAAGGGCATTGCGTAATGGTTGAAAACGAAACTCCACCAAGTGATAGTTAAATAGATAGACTATCTTTTTTTATGACAAAAAACGATGATGATTTCATTCAAAGAACATTGAATGAATTTCAACGTTTCTTAAGATTATCTGCTCCAGCAGCAAGCGCTTCAAATACTCTTTTAGGGGGTATTATAAGTTTATCGCTAATTGGTTATGTTATCGATATAAATTTTGATACCTATCCAACTTTTTTTATCATTGGGCTTTTATTTGGATTGATTGTTGGTCTTTATCAATTGTACAAATTCATAAATAAAAAATGAAACAGTTACCAAATTATATTTTGCTTGCAGTATTAATTATAATCATTGGCTTTACTGTATATCCAAATAACAAAATTGAAATTGTCGTGGGGACTTTAACGCCATTTACCATTGCCTTGATTGAAACTTTTTTACTATTAAAGACTAGCCAAATCAATGCTCTTTCTACTACTAGAATATTAATGATCGGCTTCGTTTTGAAGATGATATTTTTTGCACCCTTTTTATTAGCGCTTATTCACTTTTATGCTTTTAACACTCACTCATTTGTGTTTAGCTTTTTAGGTTCTTTTATAGCGTTTCATACGTTGGAAGCAATGTTTATAAATTCACTTTTTAACCATAAACAAAAAAAGTATTAATGATTTTAGGCGGTGAAAAGTCAACCGATCAAAGCGTAACCCAACAAGTTGCTGATTATATCATTGGCCACGTTTCCAATTCTGACCAAGCGCACCCCATTTTACAATTACCTAGTATTTTTGGAATAGATATGTCTGTAACAAAACATGTAATGATGTTGTGGATTGTAGCAATAGTGGTTTCTTTATCTATCATAGTTCCTATTCGAAAATTTTTACGGCAAACAACGTATAATCCCTCTACAGCTTCAAGTGCTATTGAGGCCATTGTACAGTTTATTAGAGATTCCATCGTGGCTCCAAATGTTGGCCCAAAATGGGTTAATACCTGGACCCCTCTAATTCTCACTTTCTTCTTCTTTATTCTTTTTGCAAATGGTATCGGTATGATTCCAATTTTTGATTTTTTGGGTGTAACAAATAAATTTGTACATTCTAATTTTATTGATAGCCTAACCCATGGTGGAGCAACAGCTACGGGCAATTTCCATGTTACTGCCGCGCTTGCGTCCATTACTTTTTTTGCAATAATTATCGCTGGAACAAGAGCACATGGTTTTATTAATCACTGGAAAAATCTTGTGCCGCATGGACTAGCTTGGCCAGTATATATTATTTTAATACCCATTGAGCTAATGGGGATGATCGTTAAGCCTTTTGCCTTAACGATGCGATTAGCTGCAAATATGACGGGTGGACACATTGCTATTTTAGCACTGTTATCACTCATGGCTATTTTTGCTGATAAATTTCAATCATCTGTAGCTGGAATTGGTGCTGCTTTAATATCGGTACCAATGGCTACAGCAATTTCTGGACTTGAAATAATCGTTGTTCTAGTGCAAGCATATGTTTTTACATTGCTTACTGCAGTATTTATTGGAATGGCGATCAATGTTCATCATTAAACTAATAAGGAAATAATAATATGGAACCAACAACATTTCTACCAATTGGACTTGGCCTGATTGTCATAGGCGCTGCTATGGGCATTGGAAAATTTGCATCTGCTGCTGCCGAAAGCATTGCACGTCAGCCTGAAGCCGCTGATAAGATTACCGCAGCTGTCAATTTACCCCTATTCTTACTTGA